>Ga0325404_1001586_pt1 | contig 24083 bp, 16 predicted proteins | sample PopdelMetagenome_18_FD_205664 | JGI IMG/M metagenome (GOLD analysis project Ga0325404, IMG submission 205664) | Populus deltoides microbial communities from Bellville, Georgia, United States - Xylem-Control-R1 | ecosystem: Host-associated > Plants > Phyllosphere > Stem > Wood/Secondary xylem...
AAAAGTTATTAATTCAATAATCATGTTGACAATGAATGCTTGCACCCAAAGGACTCATTTGTCTTCTGTTGTTGATACAGATCTTCAAGTATCTGGATTCTCTACACGTGGAGGATTCCAAAGATGTGAAGTCAGGGTATTCTATAACATTTGTAAGTATTTTTTGCCACCCTTTCTTTTTGGGGGTCACTTGATTAATGTTGCTCTTGTTTCTGGAATGGATTCTATTGTTTTTCATGAGCAGTTATTTAATTTTTATTCATTTCTTCTTTTCAGATGCTATTTATCTCATATTTTGCTCTCATGACCTTAGTGTTGATGAATTACTGCTGATGATTTTCTTGTCTTTCCTTTTTCTCTCTTATCACTCTAACTTTCAGAACTTCAAAGAGAATCCTCATTTTGAAGATACAAAGCTGATAAAAACCTTCACATTCTCTGATGAGGGTACAACTAAGATAACTGGTACAGACATAAAGTGGAAGGAGGGCATGGTAATGCTTATCTACAATCTCTGTGGCATCCTTTACTCTTTCCTCTCTTGCCTGTGTTTATGTAGAAAGTTGATTGTGAATTCTATCATGTGAAGGGCACTGCAAATGGAGGCAATCATGAGAAAAAAGGAAACAAACGACCTTTGGCTGAGTTGAGGTTATTCTCTAACCATTCTTTGCTTTATTAAGCCATTTGTTGTTATAAAAAAAGAGAGGTACAGCTAATTTCATATTTTATGCTTTGTCACCAAAAAGGTTTGCTGAGGCATGGGCATAAAAGCAACATGTGTTTTATGGCAACGAGTTGCAAAATCTTCTATGATTTCATAATATTAATTGAGATATCTAATTAATTATACATTAGTATTTAAGGGAATAAATACTTAATGTGCCAAAACAGTAACCTACCTTTGTTGTGCTCAACTTGGAGTAGGTTAATCAGAATTCAGATGCCAACTTCTAAGCTAAAATATTTATCTTGCATGCTTCAGTTGGTGGAGGGAGACAATTCAACCTTTATTTCAGAAGCTTGTTGATGTGAAACATAAATCCATTAACCTGAAAATCTATAAATTTGTTAGGTAGTCTATCCTTCACAATTTCATTTGGCTTGCCAGACCACTTTACTATGCCCCTCCACCTGTATTGGTCATGTACGGAATGGGGAGCGACTGTAGAATTTTGTGATAAGCAGCATGTATGCTGTTGTTTGGAGGTGCCTAATTGGAAACTGAATCAACCTTTATCAATTAAACAGTTTCTGTGAGCTTTAGATCAGTATTTTTGTCTCTATATGGACCTCTGGCTCGGGGGATTTTCGAGGAGTGTTTTAGTCAATGTTTCAATGAATTGGAAAGCCCTAGTGTTTCAGGGGATTTTCGAGGAGTTTTTTAGTCAATGTTTCAACGAATTGGAAAGCCCTAGTGCTATCTCACTGTAGGATTATGCCTTAGCCTTCCTGTTTCAATTGCTCACTCTCTATTGATGTCATTTAAAAACAAAGGCTGTATCACCTAGGACAAAATGGAAAGATATTTCTCATGTAATCTGATACTGGGATCTGATCTGCTATCTTGTGATTTGTTGCTCTTTGGTATCTACAATTTCAGATTCTTGAACCTTCCAATACAAAATATAAAAGCTATTTAATTTGAGAGCTACTCTAGAACTCTATGATTATTCTCATTCCTCAACTTAAATTGCAGAGACAGAAAACATTGAGAGAGCAATTATCTTTATATATATGGTTACTGTTTTTATTTCGCTGTATATGTTCTCATTGATGCACTCATCAATTATTTGATGGTGCAGCTTCTTCAGTTGGTTTGCTGAAACTGAACAGAAGGAGATCACTGAGCTTCATGATGAGGTATGAGATGCCCTTTGCTTTATTAATTTCACATGTAGATAGTGTAAATTGATGATTTGATAGTTTGTGTTCTGTTATGCTTGACTCTATTTTAGTGTATAAATATGTTCAATTTTTCACCTACATTAGCTTAATCTGGGACAATTGGATTAAAGTTAAACTGCTTCCATCTAGTTCTTACTGTCTTACTAATTTTGATTTTCCTCCAAAATTGCAGGTTGCAGAGATAATTAAGGAGGACTTGTGGCCTAATCCTCTGAAGTACTTTAACAATGTATTGGTTTTTTAATAATTTTTTTTTTTATCATAGATTTTCATTTCATTCTGTTCACATTTTCTGCCTTTTCTTTTTTAGAAATATGTTAATTTTTCAAGTCACTCTATTTTATTGTTTCAGGAAGCTGATGAAGAGGATTCTGATGCAGATGAAGATGAAGAGGTAATGAAGCTAAGATTTCAATATATACATCCTTGCATGCACATGAGAGCACTTCCACATGTACACTATGCATGCATGTATATATATGTGCGCGCGCGCACGTGTGCATGCATGTGTGTCTTATAGTTGGGCACTGTTTGATGTTTGCATTTAGTCACTTCATGGTCTTTCTTGTTGTTTACATGAAAACTGAGTTTTAGGTACATTTTTTAGCTCCTTCAATCTCAGAAAGAGAGAGAGTAAGTTTTTTCATATTAGGGTGAAACAAATACTTGAAAGTAGAGGGGACCGAGACTGGGGCAAGTGGGGGAGGAGCAGAAACTGGATCTGATGAGCGAGCAACTGACCTGTAGGAGTTCTATATGTAGCCAAGGTCCATAGAAATAGCAAATGCATTTATGCGGATTCTAGTTCCATGAAATTTAGTGCTTTATTAAACACTGCTAACATCAAATGATCTAACATGGAATGTTTTATTTGCTATGGGCAATGGGGAACATGTTTGTGTGCTGCTGCAACTTTAAGTTCTGTTAATCTGTTCTGATGGAGATCAGAACTAATTATTAGAAGTGATTGCAGTCTAGAATATTAACAGAAACGCAAGCATTCTTTTTGAGGCTTAAGCATAGCACATGAATCTAAGTTTGGACAAATAGCTTATAATCATAATCACTGTACTTCAATTCCTTATAAATTGAGGGTTATTTAAATTATGATTGAATAGTAGTGGTTTCTGCACCAGCGTTCCCCCCTACCAATCATTGAACTGTGCATGTGTATTTGTTTGCTTCTCAACGTCATATTCCCTAACGTTGGCACTTTGATAGTCCTAGTCTCCCAATTGCATTTCCACTCATATCTTTTTAGCTTTGAAAGAGTCGGAAATTGCAATAATAAGTTGTTGCTGCTACTTTTATGGTTTGACAATGCTGTGCATGTCATCTTGACATGAACGATGTCTGTCTATAGGAAAATGGTGATGAACAAGATGACGACGACGACGACGACGACGACGCTGCTGAAGATGACAATGAAGATGATGATGCTGAAGATAATTGAAATTTCTCTTGCTTTTGTGGTTTTCTTGTCAATGAGGGACAAAGTACCGAACTAGATAAAGGAAGTGGAATAGCTAATGATGTGGAGCTACCTGCGGTTTTGAATATTTTTAGCTTTTCAGAGTTTCTTTCATCGGATTCGTAAAAGATTTTTCATCTAGCTACAGAACATTTTTTAGATCATGCTTTTATCTTCTATATATAAAAGTAGCTGATATTTTTATAACTGTTGCTAATTATTTATGGTAGATACTTTGGTTATTTCTTTATCTTTTATTGTTGGATAAAAAGAGGAATGTATTAATAGAAAGAACAAAAAAAATCAGAAATAAATTGAAGTACCCGTAAAGAATAGGAGGGAAAAAAAAGAATACAAATCGGCAGATGAGGGATTCTCCATCGAGTAAGAAAGAGAACAGAAAATGAAATAGGAAATGTATTTCGTGAAAATGTCATGATAAACCCATTGGGATTGGCATACCACCTCCTCTCCATAGAGAAACTTCTGGAAATAACATTATTATTCACTAATACATTCCCTTTAATGTCCCCGAGAAGGATTGAACAACACCTCTCACATTTTCTTACTTGCATTTTAGTCCAGGATGACACGACATGGTACTCTACTCAACGTGAGAAAACTGATTCTACCTCCTGTTGATCAGTCTTGTTAAGATGCCTGCAACGAACATTTGAAAAAAAAAATACCAGAGAAGACCAAGAGAAGGTTCATCCTCCTGAGAACTTGGGTCGGGGTCTAATAAGTAGCAAAAAGTTTGGAAGCACTTGCCTCACCAATTGGTTTTCATGGCTTGGACGTGGGACCTCTTGTCCCACCCGGCAGGTCGCAAGTTTTAAGGTCAGGTTCGAGAAAACAAATAAAAACATCATATGCAAGTGTTGGAGCAGCTATACCTAGAAGGATATATAGAAGGATTCGTGGATTGGAAAGCAGCACTAGTTTTCTGAAGAGCATTAGTTTTCTCACCATCTGTGAGCACCCGCATCCCTTTTTTTGTTTTTTGTTTTGCTGACAAGAAATGCCTCTGTTGCCTGAGTGCTGCAAAATCAAATCGTTGAGTTGTGAAGCAAACCCATTTTAAGATATGGAAAAGCATTAAAAACACATCGCAAGCACTTCAATTGGTCTCATATAAAACATTGTGCAAGTAGCAATATCGTACCATCTTGCTTCAACACAGATGATACAGCGCCTATTGAAGTGCTCTCAATTTTACTAGTAAAATTGAGACTTATCCTCTTATGATGCTGAGGACATGGGAATGGGAATTTCTCTTTTGTTTTCCTGAGTCGGGGAAATCGTAATGATTTGAAAAGAGACATCATCATGAGCTTCTTCTGTCAGTGGTTCTTGAAGCTGTCCCTCGACATCAGGCTCCATGTCATTGGTTATGCTCTTGAACAATTCTATTTCCCACGCAGCACCAGTAGGAATCTCAAGGAGTACCTTATTTGGCAGACAATTTCCCTACTACCTCACAAACTTGTCTGGAATTCTCTGAAAAAAGCTTCATAAATTAGCAAGTCTAACCCAATAATTTGGGTGCAAAACCATGCAGTTCCCGAGAAATTACTACCCTAATCCAAAATGGAAAAAGAAAATAAACTCTCTCCATTTTCTATTGTTGTGTCAAATTCCTCCATTACAATTTATAAAACAACTAGGAGAAAGAAAAGAAACACCTACAAGCTTCCCATCATCAACAGCATCATGGAGAATTATCTTGAAGCCTATCTGCCTTAAAACTAAAGCATCCATTGTTTCTGTTGCATGGAGAATCCATTCTTGAGAACCTTAAATGTTAGCTTTAAATTCTTTCAAAGAGGGCCTATGTCTAATCTTAAAAAAAGAAAGGGAAAAAAAAAAACGCCAAAAGCATCATGAACTTGGCTCGCACACAGAACCACAACGAGCAAGAAAATAGACAAACAAAAGGTAACCTTGTGTTGAATTATTTTCTTTTTACTTCCTTTCTCGAAAAATTTAGATTTTCTTGGACATGTTGAGGAATGAGTATTTGTGTGACAAGAGTATTTAATTGATTAATCTCAGGACTAAGACTAAGACCAGAATAATCATGCGGCATGAAGGTACTTAATTAATTACATTAGTGTAACTAAACAGCCACAATTTAGTTGATATATATAGTAACTAAACAGCCACAAAAGTTTAATAATTTACTCTGTTATGCTAACTATTTGATACGAATGATGATTGTTTTCAAACGTTAGGCAGAATATGAATGATTTCTAAATAAATCCATGTTTGCTACATTTCCTTGATCGGTTTGTCACGTCTTTTTGGAGAACCCAAAACTCATTCCAATGTTCTGTCCTATCGATCCAACAAGATTAAATTGCACTCAATTGTAATATCATTACCTATTATTGAAGATGAAGATATTAAAGGAATAAAAAACGTTGAAATAAAAAAATAATTTATTTTATGAAATCTTTAAACTCCTGAAAGAAAAAAACATTATATTGGATATGATGCGGTTTATAATCAACTATACAAACCTTTCACTTTTGTTTTAGAATTATAACCTATAAACTATTATTTATCTTTAAAAAAAAGATTTCAATAAAATTTTTTAATAAAACTCTATATGAGATATGGAATAATAGGAGACCAATCTTATTATACTTAAAGATTTGAGAATAACTATAATTTTTAGGTAATATTCGTATAAATTTTAAACAACTAATTATAGACTTCATTAAGTTTAATAACTTTTTTTTTTTAAAAAGTATTTTTTACTTAATGATATGATAATAAAAATAGGCATTCCCAAAATTAAGCACCAACTAAATGTAAAGATGTTTGTTTGAGACTACAATAATCTCATAAAAAACAAATTAAAATAAATTATGAAAACCAATTCAAAATCAATCAAATGTTGAAAGATAAGAAAAAATAAAAAAAAAAGATTCAATAAAAAAAGAGAGAGAAGTATTCGACATTGTTATTACATCTAACCTGATGGGTTAACTTTAAAACCTCACATCTGGTTTTTTTAGCTCGGGTTTAAAATTGACTTATATGAGAGTTGCCCCTAAGTGACTTAGTCGAAATGACGGGTCTAAAGGTAACCTAGACAAATATAAAAATATGGCTTGATTTTTTTTTAAAAAAAGTTTTAAGATAACAACTTTTTTATGTTGAGACGACTATATAATGAAGAATTTGAGTTTCACAGCTTGACTCACCAAATCCGCAATTGGGATCATGTACTCCACTTGGTTTAAAAATTTTATTTTTTTAAATTTTTTATATAGTGTTATTATAACAAAAATAGACGCTTGCAAAATTAAGTATCAATTAAATATTAAGATATTTGTTTGAGATTACAATAATCTCATAAAAAAACTGAAATAAATTATGACATTCAATTCAAAATCAACATAATATTGAAGAATAAAATTAAAAAAAAATAAAAAGCATTCAATAAAAAAATTAAAAAAGATAAAAGAGAGAGAGAGAGAGAGAGACCACCTTCTTCATTGTCCCTACCGCGGAAGCCCCCAACTAAATAATTATTTTTAGTGGTTTTCCTTCTAAATAATTTATTTAATTACTCTATGCATTAGGAGTAATTTTGTTTTATAGTTTTTTTTTTTTAATTATGCACATAGACAAACTTTAAACTAATTTTGTAGCTTTGTAATTCCTATTTAATTTTGGTTGATCCACCGATAGAAGTTATAATTGATACCACTTTCCTCTATGAATTTACTCTTGTTTTTTTTTTTTCATATTTTAAGGGGTAAGTCCATAAAAAATCAATGCTTTACTCTTTCTAACTCAAAAGTTCAATATTTTGACATGTCATACAAACTAAGAACTATTTGCATATTAATTAGGTCATCTATTCTCACATCACTTAATTTCTAACATTACCCTTTCATTATATTTTAGAGCCACATGCTCATAAAGGTATCGAAGTCGAGCTAATATTGATGAGAGGTTATATATATATATATATATATATATATATATATATATATATATATTCAAAGTAGTACTTGATTGAGGGTCAAAGTCATTTAATCAACAAAAACATGTAATATTTTTCCTATGAAATATTGACACGCCATAATATTTTTTTTAATAACTCAGTAGATTTAGTCTAGCTAGGTTTCCAAAATACAACAATTCAAAAGTTTTATTTAAATATTGTAAATCAATGAGAGATAAATAGGTTGTCAAAAATAGTTGAAGTGGGTTTTAATCCGTGTATAATAGAGAAATCGAAGAGGAAAAACAGGAAATCCACTCCTGCTTGTCAAGGACACTGTTTTCAAAAGCTACTCCTCCATAGAAAAATGATAGGGCAAGATCATATATATACCTCCAAATCCTTGAGGTATTTTATCATCATCACTACCATATGGAGCCTGTAACGTCCATGAGTGGTTGGTTTGGTCTGCTTAACTCTAGAAATTCTTCTAAGTTTTCCTATACAAGAATCATGCCTGTTTAATTCTGTGATGTCATGTTCATGCATGATGTCTCCATAAGGGAGCAAGTATTTCTTGGTATGATATGGAGTCACACAAGAAACCTTATCCATGGTCACCCTTATGTCGTGGACGTGCCTCGTGGCTCTATTTTCTTTTCTTCCTTTCTGTTTTCTCTCTACACGCATGCAATCTAGGTCCAGGTGTTAACACTAACCAATAGCAACATCACCACTTTCACATTTATACACAAATCGTGGCCCAGTTAAATTCCTCTCAGCCTCGTAAAAACTAGGTCTGGCTTAACTTTGCAAACCCCATCATGCAAAAAGCTAAATTTGAATAAACCTCGAGCACCCGTACACGCCATTTGTTCACCAAAATGCCATGTATAATCACAATTTCACGCCATGTGGATGCCACTGATTCCTAAGTAATAGATTAAATAAACTTTATACCAATCGTTATTCCACTTAGGTACAGAATGACGGTATGCTTGGACTCTATGATAAGGAAAGAAATGATTCTATAAAATATTTTCTATGTTTGATTCATTTGATTGAAATTTATTTAATAAAAAAGTATTTCATTGTTAAAGAAAAACCAAATTTAACAAAACTTCCTTTATCATCGTCGCAGAGCATCATAAGTAATTAATTGTTTTGTTTTGGTACTCATTTTTCATATACAATACTTTTCCAAACAAATATGTACCTATACATGTGTAACTATAAAATAAAAAGACTACCTGAAATACTATCATTTCCATGTGTAAAAAGTAGCCCAAGTCATATCTCCATACTGTCGCGGGGTGCCACGACGTCAAGGGCGATAACGAGTTTTATCGCACCTCTTGAGGAGATGTGTGTTGTTGGAAAGAATTTTTAGATTTAATCATAAAATTATAATTAAGGTTAGAAGTCGCCACCTAGTATTATATACGGTCACTAGGAACTTATGGTCTACAAGAGTCTAGGTAAGAGACTGTTTATGTAAGGAAAAGAAGCATCACCCCCTAGTGCACCCTATCTAAGGTAAGCTGCATTGTTGTTTAATTATTTTTCTAGGTTAGATTTCTATTTGTTGATCTTTTCTAAGGTCTAAGGCAAATCTCTCTTCGTGAAAGAATCGCTCTACCTTACAGAATTAAATTCTAATTAACCGTTCTAAAGTCTGAATTTTAGCATCGCATTTTCTACACCTTATATCTTTAATACTTGAGGATGTATTCTATCCACATGTGGGCTAAATGCCTGTTTTTGAAAGAAGAAAAAGTCCTAAAGTCACACGTACCAATAGAAGGGATGGTGGGCCGAGTCACAATAATTTTAATTCTAGTATAGTATTTAACATCAACCATGGATCCTAAAGGCTAAAGTCCATATATACATATACTCATAAGAAAAAAAAAAAACTATTATGCTTGCCTTTCTCCTTAAAAGTTTCGAATCCTTAAACAAAGTGTTTCCCTTTTAGGTCCAATTAGGGTTTTGGGTTTGCTTCCAAGCCCAAAATCGATCTCTCTCTAGTTTGTTTACCTCCGTTCATTCATATCAGTGGTTGTTTGCATAGCATGTTGAAAATATTTTGTATGAGTATATCTCCTTGCAATTTAAATTGTCGATGCTTCCTGCATGAAATCCATTTGTGATATCACCACATTGAAATCATGAAATCTTATACCTTACATATATTAAAGTCCATATTTGGACCCTAACATAAAATGAACAAAATGATTGGTAAATGATTTTTTATATTTTGACCAAAACCTAACGGATAATCATAAATAAGTTATGATATCCATTTTGTATTTTAAAACACGAAAAAGATGCAATTTATTTTTATGAAGATATGCTTGGAAATATTTCAGGATTTGACCGTACGCATGAAAACTGTATGTGTGTGTGTGTGTGAAAAGAGAAATTAATTTAAAAGTTTTGAAAAAAAATTTTAATTCTTTTTGAAATATTTTGGAAAAAGCTTGGTATTTTAATACTAGGTTTGTATCTTACAGTGTAAATATACAACTCAATATTATACAAAATTGATGGAAAACATTTGAGAAAATCACAAATATTTTAAAATGCCCTTTGAAATTTTTTTGGATTTTTTTGTTTTCTTAATATACAATAATAAATATTATATTATTATAATTAAATATCATAAAATATAGGTTAGGTCGGCCTAGCTAACTGGGCTGGAATCAGCCCAAAAAGGTTGTGATGGATCGATTTTGACCTAAAATGGTTAGGCTGATCTCGACCCAATAGATCTCTTTTTTTATTTGGGGGGGCCCAGGTCGGACCCAACCTAGCCATTTAGGATGGCCTGGAACAGGTTTGGTCCACTCTAAAGCTTAGTTATTTTGCAGAATGTGAACAGTAGTAGTTCACGTTCTGCATGCAACCAAGCAGTTGCAGACGATGGGAGAGAAAAATGGAAGGTGACCTGGTGGAGGGGATAAAGTTATTGTCACTGGCCTGGCTTGAGGTGGGTGGATGTACTGGTGGCTTAAGGCGGAACTTGAGGAATGAGAGAGAGGATGTTGTGGTGGCCACTCTGCTACTAGTGAGGAGCTGGGTTGGTGGAGATGATGGTGGTCAAGTCGGTGGTGAGTGTGGTGGTAGACGAAGGCCACGACGAAGAGAGAAAGAAGGGAGATAACTTGTTGCAGAGCAAAAAATGGGGGAAACCTGGTTTCCGACCAATTTTGGACTCGATTTTATTCATGCTCAGGCTATGAAATCCACTCCTATTTATAGAAAGTGAAAGAGGGAAAAATTTCGACTCTTCATTCGGTTAGGAAAGATCTCAATCATTGGTTTGAAGTTGTCATCATGAATTGTCAAATTTGATAGTTCAAGGCTGCCTCAATTGGCAACTTTAGGCCGGCGTCGCGTCCTTTGTGGTGTCAATCAACCTGAACAGACCACATGGGATTATAGAGTAATGTTAGGTAATCATTTGTGCACAAGATTGGTCAAATTTAATGGACATATGAGGCATTAAATGCACCTGAAAAGTAGCCACCCGAGCACCTTTTTCAGGCAAAATCAGGGAAAACCATGAACAGTGACCAGACGACGCGTTGTCTGGTCACCTTTTTTTTAATGCAAAACGACACTGTTTAGCCTTGAATTAGGGATTTTAGCCCAAGTTCAATTGAGTCATCTAGCTTTCAAGTTTGTTCAATTGTACCCCTAATTGACCTTAAACTTTTGATTTAGTGTAATTTAGCATCTCCCAAACTTCAATTTGAACCCAGGATTTCAATATCTTTTTCATTTTGGTCCTTAATCTCGGATTTCTGCAATTTAACCCTTAATTGACCATCAAACTATCAATTTTCTTCAATTTCATCCTAGTTTTTGTCAATTAAACCCCTATAGTTCGGTGTCTTTTGCAAAAGGATCTTTAGTTGTGAAATTATTTAATTTAACCCCTAATTGACTCCAAAACTTTGATTTTCTTGCAATTTTACCCTTGATTTCAATGGACTTGGTAAAAATATAAATTCGTTCAATAATCATTTTATTTGACCTTTAATTTACATTGTTTCTCCATTTTTAGGCATAATGGGGTACAATTAGGCTTCGAGTTTTCTAACCAATTGCAGGTTGATTTTCCCACATATTTGAGATCCTCCTCGACTTTCTTTCTCCATGTTGCGAGTTTTTATTTTATTTTTGTTTTGGAAGAAAAATAAGTGAATTTGAGGAATAACCCAAAAATGGGTTATGACATAAACTATAACACCTTACCATTTTACCATCATCCTTATGCAATAAGTGGGATTCATGGCTATATAAGTAGCCATGAACCCATTGGTGATAGGTTCCAGCCTTTCTTGTTGACATTTCTTTTTCTTTGAATTTCATAACCATATTCCTTACACTATTTTTTTAAAAATACATACATATAGAGCCCAGTTTAGCTCTTAAAACTCATAATCACAAAGAGACTCCTGTAAAAGGAAAACTCAAAAAAGTATTATCTATTCTATAATGATAAGGGACACGACATAGAAGAGTGTTTTGCCCTGAAAAAGGAAGTATAAAAACTAATCAGTCAGCTTTATCTCTAGTAGTTCATTAAGTAGGACCCTCATCTTGAGCAAAAAAAAAAGGAAATTGATGACTGCTAAGAACCTCTACCTAAGATCAATGTGATCTTAGGGCCTTCTTTGCTGGAAAACTCTAATAAAGGAAAAAAAAACATATGGAAAGTTGGTCCTGAAGGACATATGAGTTCCTAGGCCCTGGCATAAACGCTTTATTTTCACTTTAAAAGATGGGGAATGGGTCTGCCTATCACTATAAAGTTAATCTTGTGATCAACATTGTACTCTTTAATTTCCATATTCCTAGGCTCTCGTAGATTATGAAAATGTAGTCAATATCCTCTTTTAGGATATGCTTAACTAAAAAGGGTTAAATAGCTCCAAACTTACTCATCTCAAAACTTTATCGATAAGCATAAAAGGAAAGAGAGTGATAGAAAAGGGAGCCACAAGAATTTTGAATCACCATTAGAACTCGTCTTAAATGTTCGACCATATATCAAACTTTTATGGTTATTAGGATAGAATTGTCATACAATGCAATTCATGAGAGATCACTCATCAATACTAGATATCTTGCTATAAAATTTCCAATAAAAGGTGGGGTAACAACCATTAGAAGTCGTCTTAAATGTTCAACCATATATCAAACTTTTATGGTTATTAGGATGGAATTGCCATACAATGCAATTCTTGAGAGACCACTCATCAATACTAAATATCTTGCTATAAAGTTCCTAATAAAAGGTGGGGTAACAATGATAAGAGATAATCAATTAACCTTCTAAAACTACACCTCTTTATATATAAGAGGAAAAAGGGCCTAGTCATAAAAGGACAAGGACACATGCTTGAAAGAAAAGAGATGTGTATTGAAGTTACCAAAAAACTTCAAGTTATTGTCCTATAAGAAGAGTACTTTTATTTCAACACTAAGATTATGTTAACTCTGACCTTTAAATAAAAGGACACCCTAACCAAGCTCTTGAAAATACAAAGCTCTAATTTCTCATTCAACCGGATTGATATGCTAGGCATCAATCCATAAGTGGCCTCACACTAACTGAAATTTAAACATGTTTTTCCCATGTATAACATAAAATAAAAAGTTTTAGAGGCGAGAGATAATAAGTCATCTTTGAGAAGGTGGATAAGCTTTTTTAAAAATTCACAAGGAAGGTCATGTATATCAAATGGCTAGATAATTTTATCATGTTAAGAAAGGCTAAAGAGAAGTGTGTGTGTGTGTGTGTGCGCGCGCATACATACCTTATTGACCTTAATATAGCTTGTTTCAAGCAAAGCTTGCCCTTGTCTAAGATTGACAAGTTGGTGGATCTCATTAATGGATTTATATTTCTCAACTCTTTAGATAAACTCGAGGTACCATTAAATCGTCATGTATATAAAATATGAAGAAAATTTCTTTATAACATATAAGGGTACTTACTACTATAAGGCCATATCTTTTAGCCTCAAGAACATTAAGGCTATTTACCAAAAGATGGTGGACAAGATCTTTTGAGACCAATTAGAAAGAAATATGAAAGCTTATATAGAAGACATGTTTATAAAAAGCTTAAACTTCAAGGATATACCATAAATATCTAAGAGGTGTCCATTGTTCAATAAAAGTACTAAATGAAGCTCAACCTCTCCAAATATGCATAACCATAAAGGCAAGTTCTAAGGATTATTAATTAGTAACTAGGTGATTGAACTAAATCTTAAGAAACTTCAAGTCATACTGAAAATGCCCTCTTTTTTTTTGTAAAATATATGCAAAAACTGATCAACCAACCGAACACTCTAAATCGATTCATCTTCTACCAGGGAAAAGATGTTCTCTATTTTTCTACTCCTCCATTAAAGTCTTCCTCTAACCAAAAAATAGGGAAAAGTTATTTCCATACCTTGGAATGACATACATAATGGCCAATGCAACTTTTGTTTGGGAGGAAGAAAGAGTACAAAAACCATTGTATTATACTAGCAAAGCTCTTGAGGATCCCGAGATTAGGAACTTGAAGGTGGTCTTGTTATTGGTACATTAATCTAAAAGCAGAGGACTCACTTCCAAATACACCAAATCATTGTTCTTACTAACCATTTATTTAAATAAATCCTTTAAAAATTAGATATGTCCAGGATGATTCAAAAAGTTACTAAGCGTGAAGAGGAGTTAAATATATAATATCAACTTAAGCCACTAATCAATGCATAAGCATTTATGTAATTTATTACCAAGTGCTTTTTTAATGAAACTCCTAAGAAAGAGCAAGTCTCTATACTACCCTCATCAGACAAGTCTTAAAATTTATTTATAAACATGACCTCTAATATCAATGAATGTAAGGTGGGTATAATCATTATTAGTCTAATCTAGTAAGTGTTTTGGTATGGTCTTTTTTTTTAATTCCCTTTTTTTAATAATAGAGTATAAGACTCGAATTGCAAGGCTAAGTCCAGTACGAGAAACTAATTATGAGGTTCGCTAACCAAGTTACTCGGGTAGGGTTTTATTAGTCTATTTTTCTCTAAAATGCAACTAAACTAGTCAAGAAAAGTGATAAATGCCAAAGGTTCACTCTTATCCCTTATCAGCCCTTTATTAAAATAAAAATAACTTTATCTCCATAAGTTCATCTCCTAATAGGGAATGGATAAATTAGGTCTCTTTTCAAAGGCTTTAGCAAAAAGGTAATATGGGTTAATTCATCAAATATATAGAGGTTGAGGCTTTAATTGACATCACAATCAATGAAGTGATTTGTTTTTATGTGAAATAATAAAATGTGCCAATTTTAACTTTTCAACATCTTAATCACTTGTAATGACCAATAATTTAATTAAAAAAAAAGAGGAAAGAGCATTGCCAAAAGTAAGATATACATGAACTCCTTGATATGTCATCCCTAGACAAATAGGCATACCTGGCTTAGGAACAAGCCTCTTGAATAGGCTAAAAAAGAAATTAGATCAATAAAAAAGGAATGGGCTAACCTCTTAGATGAAACTTTATATGTGTATAGGACTCCTAAAAAATCCTTAATAGGAAAATCTTTAGTCCTATTAACATATGAAATCAAGGCCATGATTCTATCTCAGCCAATAAATAAAAATTAAAGACCAACTTGGACTTTCTAGAAAAGATTTGACTAATAGCATCAATTAGAAGCAAGGTATATTGATAGAAGATAACCCAATAGCATAATGCTTGAGCAAATAAAAAAAAAAGGTGATTCTATATAAGAGATCTTGTGTTGAGAAAACTTAAAGCCACAAGAAATCTAGAAGGCGATGGAAATTTAGCATTTCAATATGACAGGTCTTATAAAGTCACCTATAACATAAAGGCCAACACTTACCATTTGAAAAATAAAAAAAGAATACTTTGTTCCCAGCATGACACTTTAACCACCCCTAGTTGTATAATTAATAAATTGTAGACTTCTACAAATTATAAAATATTAATAGTGTTATCTTTCATGAAATTTATCATTTGTATATTCTCCAAAATAAACACATTGCCCCAAATATAAAGGCAATTGGCCTTTAAAGTATGAGGAAACATCTTGTATAGCTATCAAGGCAAAATCACTCTCAAGCATAAAGAAGCCATTTTGTCTATGTATAAAGGTAAATAGCAAATGAGCTTGAGAAAAACATATTGCACAAGTAAAAATACTTATAACACAACATAACATCATATCCCTAACCCATTTAATAAGGATCAAGATGATCTAAATGTTAACTATAAAATCTAACAAAAAAGCTACATAGGATTTTAAATCTTAGAATGCAAAAAAATGACCTTAAATCCTAGGTTACCAAAATAAATGAGCTATGAACTTGATTAATAAGATAAATAAAAAAGGGTAGACAAGAAGAATGGAAAACATTCATAATAGTTACTAAAAATAAAAATAAAAAATATTCATAAAAGCTCTAAAAGAGAAAATATTCTAGATGTATAAAAAGAAAACCCCATATAACGAGATGAAATCAAGAAATTTTTAAGTCTTTAGTATACTTATATAAGTTATTCATTTATGGTCTCCTCCATGACTTCTATATCAAGTTACACCTTTATTCAACTTTGGGGTGGGCCATTTCTCCCTAAATCTAAGTTGGGGCTTCATCTTTCTTGCTTTATGGGATCTTATCCTAATTTTATTCTCATCCTATAAGACATCTTCCTTACCTAGTCAAGTATTTATTCATTCTTAAGAAAGCTCTTCTTAAAAAGGGGAGAGATTGGAGTTAAATCCAATGCAAACCTCTCAGACTTGTTGAAAAAAGTGCAAGTTTGACATTAATCCATAGAGTTTATCTATAAAAACCTCTTACAAACTTCAACTCCTTAGAAAAGCTACTCATCTTTTTAAGTTAGGTGGTTTCTTGTTTGGCCTCAACTCTTTCTCAAATCAAGTTGTCCACCAGTTATTTAAGTTTCTACTTCTTATTCTCCTTTCATAGGGACCATTCATCACTAACATAGGTGTGGGTGGTTGCTGAAGTAGCTAAAAAGACATATTATGATCACAAAAGACCTTGGCTAACTATTTTTATCCCTCTTCAACTACCTTTTTTGCTTAACCTGGGTAGTGGATAGGGTCTCCAAGTCTTCCAAGATTAACTTGTCCTTCTTGTTTGTTTTATAGATTCTTGTTACTCACTTTTGACCCTATAAAAAATCAAGAAAAAAAATTAAATCCAAAATACAAGAGGATATACATGTAGAAAGCCTAGAAAATTGTCTAAGTTAGTGGTAAATGAGCAAAAAGACAAGTGAAAAGGTTGAAGGACCAAAATGTATAAAATTATCAAAATTGACAACCCAATTCTGATTAACAAAGGGTTCTATTGGTTAAAATATTTTCATTTGGGGTAAAGAAATGTAAATTTGGATAGGTAAAGACTCAATGAGAATTTTGGAAAGTTTAATTAATCTTGTTGAGGACTTGATTACAAGGAAAATCAGTTTTTGTAGTCAATATGGGTTTTAATTAGGATAAATTAAAGTTTAGGACTTAATTGGGTTTTTTGGGAGGTTTAATTGGATGAATCATGGGCTTAATTGAAATAATATTGAAGTGTGATAGACAATTAAGGACTTGATTGAAAAAATCCAAAACCATCAATCAAACTGAAAAAGGCGTCAAATTATAAATTCTAAAATTGACCAAATAAGGGAACAAATTGAAGAAAATTAAAAGTTTGATGGTAAATTAAGGGTTCAAGTGCACATATCATTAACCAATTACCAAGATGAAAATGGCGTTGAACTTTGGGGCTAATATTTGAGTTTGGTAGGGGTTAAATTGCATGAAATTAAAAGTTTGGAAGGCAATTACAGGTGTAATTACAAGAGCAAGGACTAAAGTGAAATTTATCAAATCTTAAATTAAAAACCCTAATTTCTAGAGTTTAACCTAAATGACGCATTGTTCGGCTACTATTTAGCTTATTCCTAGCAGTTTTGGTTAATGTAGTAGACACTTTCAAATGATTGAACGTGGCGTCTCCGACCACTTCTAGGACTGTAACCACCACCATTCAACTGAGAAATACCCCCTCTACAAAGATCAGTTACTCCCATCAAATATTTACATCCTATTTTCTTCAATGAACTCAACAAAATCTTATCCCTCATCAGCCATCATTGCATTTTCAAATTCTTAACTGATCAAGTTAGCACCTTTATAATAAATTAATATAGAGCTACAAACCTTCAAATTAAGTAAGAAAGGATCCAATCGAAAGGTATGTTTCTCCTCTACCAAGTTCAGGTGGTGTCCAATGATGTTTACATCGGAGTTGCTCTAGCGAAACCTCAAAATGGCCAACTTAGTTAGCCTTAAATGAGATACCCATTTGTTCAAAACCACTCAACTTTTTTTTGTTTTCACATTTAAAAATTCGTAGAGGGTTCTTATCAATGATCATAAATCTTTCATCCAAAATCAGAAGGTGAGGGATGCATACCTTTTTCTCCAAGCAAAAGAAAATCACCTAGGTAAATTTGTTACAAAACTACCATCCCAAAACCTTTGTAGGACAGAGGTTCCAACTATTAACATTTGTCTAGAACTCTTTTATTTTGATCAAAGAGGTTTTGATTAATCTATGTTTGAATCCATCAAGAACCCTAGCAAAACCCTATAAATACCCCTTGGAAAAAAAAAGAGGAAAAATATGGATAAACACACTATGAATCCTTATAAGAAGTTTCAAGAGCCTAACATAGAGGGTTTAACAAGCTTTGGAAGGAAAAGATAGTGTAAGGGACATAAGAAAAAAAAAAGAAGAAAAATTAAAGTCCATAACCAGCAAGCTTGGAGAAGGTATAACCATGTAAAAGTTCAAGGGTGGAGTCCATGTGGCCAGACTATTTATGCTTTCTTAATGTTTAAACCTTTTTTGATGTTGTTGAGTTTATCTTGTATTGTTTTGTTAGATTTTGGTGCTGGAATAATATGACTCTTTTCGATAGAGTTTGTTTTGTTCTTGTTCTTTTTTTAAACATGTTTTATAATATTCAAGCTTTTATTATGATAGTTTGTTTTAGTTTTGGTTAATAATGTATTAGAAAGGCTTGCATTACAAGCATGATTCTTAGTTTTAATGCTTCTTTGATTCTGTGTTTTTAGCCCAATAGCATGTTGATGATGTATTTAAGATATTTTGATTGGTATTTGAATCTATTTTGTAATAAAACAGTAAGCTATTTTTGTTTAGAGGTTAAAGATTTTGAAAGTATGTTAATTAACTTGATGTCTTTTAGTGCAAGTTCATGGTTCATACAAGTATGTTTTGGCATATAGATATTAAAAATGACAAGCTTTGAATCCAAATAGTAAGAATATGTTTCTTGATTAGCTTTGATGGTTTTAAACTTTGACACTTTTGCATGTTATTAATGATTTGATGTTATTTGTTAGTTTTTTGGATTCAACTATGATAAGTATTGGTAATATGGTATGTGAGGACCAAAAATAACATGTTTCAAAAGCTTAAGAGGCTAGTTATGAGTTTAACAGTAGGTTAGGAATTTCTGGACTACTGGGTTTGGTCTCTTCATGTTTTTGGAAAGAACATTACCTTAATTCTATGATTTGAACCAGTTTTGATCCAATTCTTTACACTAAACTATTTGGGTAACTTGACTAGTAGATAATCTAGGGTTTATTTGATTTAATAACAAGTTTTTTAGGGTTTGGATACTAGGGTTTTAGTTTTGGTTTTGGTTTTGGTTTTGAATCGAAACTTATTATGATAAAATTGGATTAATTCTTCGATAATCAAAGTGAATGGATGCTAGATTATGGATCGTTGCATGATTTCAAATAAAACCCTAACTTTGATTGCATGAAAACTTGTGTGGATTGAGATTTGTGTTTGTTGGGTTCTTGATGAATGTTTTTTATGTTCTTCGCGATTTAAGTGTATGGTCCATTTTTCTGTGAAAACTTTTATGTTTTGTGTTAATTTTCAACTTTGATTTCGTTTCTGTTTAAACCTTTGTTTTGGTATAGTTTTTGGGTCAAAAATTGGTTTTTGGTGTAATTCATGGTTGAACCAGTTTCTTTGGGTTGACCTATTTGGTTTTGTTTTGGGTCAAGTACTTGCCTTAGAATATATTTGGCAAACACATCCTTAAATCTATTTTGATGGTTTTCTAGAGAAAGAAAACATGGTCTTGCCAAACATGGCCTTAAAAAATAATTAATAATAAAAATAAAATTATAATTTTTTTCTTGTTGCATACGACTCAATCCTTACAAAAATTTCATTTTATTTATAAAAAGAGGGGAAAATGTTTTTATTTTTAATTTTGAAATTTACAATAAAGTTGTAAAATTCTTTAAAAATTTGACCAATATTTCAATCACATTAAAAATTTTAATTCCTAAGAATTAATGGTCAGTATTCTGGTATAAATATTGGACCTACTAGTAGGTTGGTATTAAAGTATTAGGAGTTAACTAGAAAATTCTCATAACTATTTTGGATATTAACCAATTTTAATTGAGAGTTTTTTTTTTTATCACAATACACAAATTGTGGAAAACACATTTGCCTCTGGATAGATGAACCTTATAAGGGCACCTACATATATTCTTCCTATAAGAATTTACTTGGGCATACAAGCCCATAACAAATCAAAATGTTAGATTTATTCATGAGGATAAATGTTTGTTTTGAGCAATAGACGGACCACCAGTTAGGAACCCACAATACCTTTAAACCACATCGAAACCACACAATGCATCTTACCTCAGATAAGTTATGTTATGGGTGCTAATACATTCCATAGCCATAATCAGTCTCTTACCCTGTAATTTCATATAAGACCAGTTTGCTCGGGTCTCCTAGTGACCCTAAACCAAACAACTAGGTGGCGATTCCTTGATCCCAACACCGCAACGCCACACGCACATGTGCGATATAGATCCACACCATCTTTTGCATTTGGCATGTTACTTCTAAAGGCAATGGAATTGGATCTAAGACATTAAAAAATCATGTGAAAGTTAGAAAAATATTGATAACAAAAATTAAATGGAAAATACAATGAGGATTTACCCTAAGAGCATGTTGAAAGCTCATCCTCATCTTATTATTGAGAATTAACTAATACACACAAATTGATTGATATAATCACTCATCACCTTAAAATTTAAGGGTATCCTAGAACAAGACTAACAACTCCTACTCATGATCATCATACAAAGGCATAAAAGATGGAGAAAAATACTTCAGTCTAAACTCCTTTAATTGAGAAACATCTTTATTAGAAAAAGAAGCTATTTTTTGTGTGGGGTGATAAAGTGGATAGGAAGGGATAACAATAATAAATTTTATAATATATGTTGTAATAAAATACATGTAGGAGATTAGATGGGAAGATGAGATTACCTATATTCTGAAAGAGGCCTTAATAGAAGAAGAGAGAACCTCACTCACTCTTTGTTTACCTTGTTTTCTCCTCGTGCTTGTATCCATTTATTTCTTTCTTATTCTCTCAATATCCTCGCCAAAGTCCATATCACCTTGTAATAGGAAGAGTGATCGTTTAAGAGTCTCATCTTTTTCTAAGATGACTTAGGTCACTCTCTTCTTCTCTAAGATGTTACACTTTAATATAGTATGAATCTTATTTATATCCTTATAAATTGGAAACCCAAGTGCTAAAGGTTCTACTATAGATGAAAGAACCATAAGTGACTTTGGTGTTAGCGTGAAAATAATGTCAATAGGTTGTCTCTAAGCCCTTTTCTTTTTCCTCTTGGATTATATAAAGCTACTTCAACTAGCTAAGCCTTTTTGAGGTGGTGATAATTGATCAGGGTCATATCTTTTACAAAATAACAACCATTAAAGATAAAAATAAAATAAAATTGAGATGCATGAAAAATAAAATAAAGGAAAACTAACTCTTACCCATGCTCATTTATAATCTGTCTCTCTCTCCTCTCTCTCTCGAGCTAGAGTTTGATCTTATGGTTGACCTTTATTAGAAGCATCTAATTAGCGAATGCTCGGTCAAAATTATTTATTATATGGATGTTATTATGTAGCCTGGTCTCCACTCTCTAGATGTAAAGGCATCCCCAAAAACACTCTATTATACTCAAGCACACCCTCAATTTGTAGTGGACCACAAACCAATTTATTAATACAAATCAATCACATCTACATTCCTTCACATGGTTTGTCTTGCCAATGATGACAACATGTGCTGGTCATTTTTCCTAGATAGAGAATGAGCAAAATTAAGATATTCCTTATCTATCATCTATTCAACTAATCATTATATAGCATATTTTGAACATTGCTAGTTCACATTCCCCCTCGTGCAACTTGTAAAATTTCTTAAAATCTACTATTGTGGTGTAGCCATTTGAGTTCAGTTGGTTAAAACACAATTGGTAATGCTTAAGGACCTTTTTTATAAACCCGAACAAATGGAAGTTTTATCCATATACAAACATGCACACAAAAGTTGTTATCTCTACCTTTTTCTTAGTGAACCTTTGAGCTGGCAACTAATTCTTTTCTTTTTATAGGGCACCTAAATCATGTAACCTTAAGACAATACTCTACTAAAAGAGTCCAACTTGTTCAAAGAAATAATGATTGTATGGGTCATCTAGTTGGAATCTCTAAATTTTAATGAAAACTCAAGATACCTTATCCCCTTTAGAATTCTCTAGCCCTATTATAGGATTATACATCACTGAATTGGGACCTCCTATCTAATAACCTCGACCTATATGCTATTTAAGAGTGATCTACCATTTTAAGATTTAAAAACAATGTTATTAAAGATATTTTCTTGACTAGAAGTCTCTAAAAATAAAAAATTAATAGAACCACTTAAGATCCCCTTAGTAAATTATAAAGACAAGCACAAATGACTTGGAAATGCTTGAAACAAAAAACAACACCACTTAAAAATCCCTTTGCAAGTCATAGAATAGTGTTTTTAGAATTCTAAATAATTGAGAGTAATGGTCACAGTGGGTAGTTTTCATTGTAAAAAATTATCATAAACCCAAGTTGATTTAGTCAACCATATAATCAATTAGTGCCGACAAAATCACTCAAAACTTGACACGTGCCCCATTTTATAAGTGAAATGAAAAGATTCATGAAAGGGCCAAGACCTTTATCATCCTCCTACATGTCCACATACGGATTCCTAAACTCCACATCATACATCTTTCACACATGTATGTTCTTTGATGAATAACACAATAATTACTCCTTAGACAAGGGTAACCAATAATACGAGTGAAAAGACTTTTTCTTTATCTAGGATATGAACATGTCATGAGGACAAGCGACATATTATTTTTAAAACATGCCTTTTTTTTTATCTAGGAAATGTTGATCAAGTGACAAAAGCTCTATAAACAATGGATAAACACCTAAGTATTAATGTCATCCATTCCACTAAGACTTATAAGGGCAAGTGATGTACATATAGAACAAGAGTACTTATCGAAGGGACTTCCTAAAGCACATCATTGCCACATGTAATAAGTAGCTTAGTTCACATGCCTAACCTATAACACCTGACCAGACAACTTAGGTTTGACCCGAATGCATTTGATCAGACAAATATCTTCTAAATAGACATCTTTGGATGACGTTCGAACTATTTCACATACCTTTCATATATATTGTACCAAGTATTAAATGCTTACATGTTTTTCTATCTTGAGTGGGCCATATAAATATAAATATAGGGTATGTTTATCTCCAAGTATATGACCTTTATGGTGTCATCATTTTAACTCCATAATGATCTAACAACCATTAGAGGCTATCACTCTAAATGATAAATTCTAGTAATAGGTTTAGATGTGTGCTAACTATTTTGCCCTCTTCTCCAAGCAAGTTGGTGGGATTTATGACTTTATAAGAATTCATGTTCCAACTCCTTCAACTATCATTTCTTTTTAAAATTCTATTATCATCTTTCTTGCTTCATCTCTGAAACACACACATATAAAGCCCATTTCAGCCACTAAAACTCATTTAAATGCTTGCTTAATCATCATAAGTTCCTCACAACTCACCAAATGACTTGTCTTGTATGTTATCAACCCTAACAATTATTTCACCATCTAGAATCTCAACAACATCACCTGTAATATATAAGATCCTAGTGAGACTACATCATGCACGTTTATTTTGTAAAAAACAAAATACCTTGTATTCAAAATAATAATTGATTTCTTATAAGATAATATATTTACATCAAATAATAATTTTATTTTAAAAAAAATATCTTATATTTTAACCACCATATAATTGTGAGGTCAATCACAAAAAGAAATTAACAACAAAAAATATATATATATATATATATATAATAATAATAATGGAGACTAATAATTGGATTTGATGTTGACGGAAATCCAATCCCTTTTTTGCACATCCAATTAAAAATCTAATACGTGATTTCATTGTTAATATTAGTGAATCGAAAACAGAAAAAAAAACAAATTCAAAGGAGGACCGGTGACATGGCATTCAATGATAGACCCAAAACTTTCTGCAAACGAAACGGCAACAGTTGCTCTCCTACATGACTAGTTTTATCCACTCACCACACCACATGTCGTATCAGTCAACACGTGATTTATTCAAATGCCACGTGTCACAC
>Ga0325404_1001588_pt1 | contig 24034 bp, 12 predicted proteins | sample PopdelMetagenome_18_FD_205664 | JGI IMG/M metagenome (GOLD analysis project Ga0325404, IMG submission 205664) | Populus deltoides microbial communities from Bellville, Georgia, United States - Xylem-Control-R1 | ecosystem: Host-associated > Plants > Phyllosphere > Stem > Wood/Secondary xylem...
TAAATTTTAAGAGATGGAATTGAAAAATAAATATACAAAACAAATTATATATAGCAATCAAAAGTTTGAGGATCAAATTTAATATAATCAGCAAATAATGACATTTCTAAATTTTTCACAACTTCCGAAAAGTGTTTTCCGCCCAAATTTTCCAGGAAAACACTTTCCTGAAAACCAAGCCAAATTTTCCTTTGACTAGAAAGTGTTTTCCGTTGACCAACTTTTCTAATAGCAAACAAACACAGGAAAGTGATTTCCCGGAAACCACTTTCCGGGAAACAAACACAGCCAAAAAGGAAAAATACTTTCCTGGAAACTAAACCAAATTTTTCTTTGACTGGAAAGTGTTTTTCGTTGACCGGAAAGTGTTTTCCGTTGACTGGAAAGTGTTCTCCGTTGACCGGAAAGTATTTTCCATTGACCAACTTTTCTAATGACAAACAAACACAGGAAAATTTAAAAAATAATTTTCTGAAAAGTAAATTCCAGAAAACAAATATGACCTAAATCTCTAATGCCAAGACCTAAATCTCTAATGCTAAGCACGGCCCAACAGTCGTTCAGGGCTCTGATAATGAGAGACATAGGATTTAGGGGCGCGCGCCACCTTCACAATAATTTCACCTGTGAATTTCTCCCACAGCCACAGGCCACCATTTAAAACCGCACGCATATAAAGGCGAAACCCAAAAAACTCGCCGCCTGGCTTCCACTAGCAACAAAAGATCAACAAAGAACAGTCATGCATGCAGGTAAAAAAAGAGCTCGTCTAACGAACAAAACATATCTGGCAATGAGATAGCTTCTAGCCTACCACGTGTTGATCCAGGAAATAAATCATGATCATAAAAATTCCCTTTATTTTCCATCGGAACCATAGAAAAAATATTCCGTCAAATATAACAACTCAAATAATTGTTTTTCATCCCCCACTTTATTGTGTAATTCATGTAAATGACAGAGAAAAGTAAAGAGGAGCAGTGTGACAGACTCCCACACTGAAGCTTGGGACCTCTAATGGCACTTTTCAAAAGAGTATTTGATCTACTGCTCAACTTACTACCACAAAATATGGATTTCGCTGGCATCGTCATAAGAACTAGATTGAAAAGCTCTAGATGATTTGAAGTCGAGTGTAGAGGGATAGATAATATACAAAAAACAAAAATGTAACACTACTTAATGTAATGGGTTATCATCAAGATTCTTCGACCTCCAGGTATTGGGAATGCGAGGCTGCTAGGAGAGCAGCTCCAATGCCTGAGCCATCGTTAGACTGCTCAACGACAATGTTGTCAGAAACTTCTTCTCCCAGTAACTCCTTGAGAGTGCTTTCCATGCAGGTACTAAATTTAGAGTAGTGCTCATACAACCCACCATCCATTGCTATCACAGACTTCTGCTTTTCACCATCCTTTACTGTGTCTCTCCCCAATTTCTTGATGATGCCTACAATCCCAGCAGCAGATAGGCGGGCACCACGAGTGGCAACAATGTCACATAGTTCAACAATAGCTTTCCTCATTTTCAGCGAGGTATGAGGTATCTAGGGGACAAAAGGAAGCAAAAATGAAAAGTGCCCTTTGGATTACGTGACAAAACAATGAAATATTTTTGCAGTTGGAGAAGAGCAAAGATGGCAATTGAAAATGGAAAACATCATGACTCTCCTATAACCCTGATTCACACCAAGCCAAATGTGGCAGGTTTCCAAGAACCACCAAATTTTCTTGACAGAAGATGAAGCAGAGTTTGTACACATACAGTCATCAACACAAACCTAACCTAACTAGTTATTGATATTAATTTCCTCTTATATGTAATGCATCGCACAGATGGAGTCAGCCTGTTTTCTTAGGTTCAATCTCTTTCACCAAACTTCATCTTTACCTTTTCCTTTTCATTTTTCACATTTCTTACAGAGTAACCACAAAGAAATTTATTTTGAACGAGTTATGAAAATGAGGTAATTTGGAAGTTAATTGCAAGAGAGAGTTATAACTGAACTTTAGAACCACTATTCACCAATGGTGTGTAAACTACTATTTTTCTTATTTTATTATGCAAGTTTTTGGGATAAATAGTCACCTTAAGCAGATATCATTTTTAATTTTTGAAATAAAATGGTATCAAAAAGAAAGATATGTATCAAAGTGAGGTGACATAGCGGTCCTTGTTTTGCATGGAGAAGGAAAATGAATGTATGGCAAAGAAATTTTCCAAAACATGAGAGGATGGGATGGGGACAAACAAAATCTCCCCAGCATTACTTCATTATCATACCAACTTGAATACTTCAAGCAAGTTAAGAGAAAGTTTTGATCTCTATGCTGAATTACAATTAATCTCTTTTTCTCATTAAGAAAGCGTATCAAGATGTAAGAGGTAAATAGAATGATAAAGAAGGCAAACACAATAGGCAAAGCATAATACCTCTAAAATATCTTTTAGTTTGCTTCCAACAACTCTCAGATCTGAAGATTCATCATGGTGCATTGCAGACATGTGAGGTGTCCTGCATATTAACAGCAGTGCAAGTTTGTATTAGTTACAACATCAACAGCATTGGATTGATCAAGATGCAATGACGAGCCATCTCAACTCAAAACAGGAAAAGGACCAAAAACTTCGAACTCAATACATGGCAGACAGCTCACAGACAAAAATATATGGCAGACCTTAAGATGAATGGAATCTTCAGTTTTTGTGGAACAATATCACCAAAAAAGGCAGCCTCTTCAGCCATTTTCAGTAGAACTCTGCGTACAATTTCTCCCAAATACATACCAGAAATAATCTTTTCAAAAATCTGCAAACAATAATGACAGAGCTCTTATAAGTACATTAAACCACCTCTATAAGCAGCAATGAGTCAAAACTAATAAGGAATATAGCATCATCACCTGTTCACCAGGATTCAAAGACTCCACATCCAAGTCTTGATCATATTCTGTTAGTGGAAGGTGCGAGGACCGGAAATTACCCCATTCCATGTTGATAACCTATAATAAGAAACAGTTCGGGTATCAGTTTATACTTATTAAATCATAAGCATTCCTGTCATAAGACAAAGTAAAAAAGAGGAGAAATTGTATCTGAAATGCCAACCATTTCTCCAGATTTGGGTAGAAGACCATGCCACTTAGGAATTGCTTGTGCTCGCTCTACATATGCTGCATTTGTTCCAGTACCCAATATTACAGCAGCAATGACATCTGGGTTGTGGTATCGACCTCCAGCTAATGTTCCAATAGTATCATTGACCTACATCAGCTCAGAGAGTTGAAGAATCTGTTTAGTTATGTAGACATGTGACTGCATTACGCATTAAGCACCGATTCCATCAGCACTGGACTGTAAATCACATTCTTTGCCATTTAATAGAAAACACCCAAACAAAGAACCCAGAGACAGCAACCAAATTACTTACCAAAGCTGACACGCGCATGTCAAGTCCAATTCTTTCCATGGCTTTGGTTAATTCTCCCACCACATCTTCTCCAACCTAAGGACCAGGAATGAAGTGAGCAACAAGGTGAAAAAGGATTGGCAGAATAAGAAGATACAGTTATTGACTGCAGCTATTGCAATCTTGAGTCTAAGTGCTGGTTGCAGTATTTTGCTTTAATGTTTTCCAGAGCAGAAATATCAGGGATATACCCTCAAAAGGCTATATTTAGAGAACTGTCTGCTTTTAGAAGTAAATGTTGAGCACATGTGGCAGAGTTAACAACTCTGAGTAAGTAAGATACAAGTGGTTAATTTGAGGTTTCCACACAGTATAGATATATGCTCGCAAACTAAATTATGCAGACTACACGTGAGCAATAAGAACTTGAAAGAAAATGAACTCTTTGATAGAAAATTCCTTGCTCCTGAAGCTTGGTTGACATGGTTGGCATGTGTTCCCACAGAATTTAAGCAGGAACATACCTTACTGCTAAGATTTCACAGATCAATGGAAACTAATAATAAATTCAGAGTGATATCCAGAACATCAGAAAACAAGCACTAACAAAATTAGTAAATTTCAGATTATTATGATCGGTTTCTCTATTTAAGTGATCAAAACCATCAGAAATCAAGTACTACCAGTATGTCTGTGTTCAACTGCCAGCTGCATGTGTGTCTCACAATAAAAAGACTAACTATTGTATGCATTGTTACATAGAATGGCTCCAAAATATTATTAATGCAATTTTTAACACTGCATATGACCTGTACCCCTTAGGGAATGCTTTAATAATTTTGTCACTGTTCACTGATGAAAAGGAATATATGTAACGCAAAGTGGAGTAGATAAAGGGAAAAACGTTGACATTTTTAGATGGTAAAACAATTTCTTGTAAGTTTTTTATTCTCATAACAGATATGCACCAAGATAAAAACCAATATAACTGTAATTGAAAAAACTGATTGTAATGCAATGAAAACAGATGGCCAAAGGAGGGGGGGGGGGGGGAGGCAAGTGAGGGTAATTAGGATTCACCACATCATCTATCGAGAAGCCTTTTGTCCATTTTATAAGATTTCCAGATGCTATTGATGTTTGCCTAACTGGAAATGAGAAGGTAAAACCGAGCTCCCTTTGTCTCCCAGGTGAAGAATGCAGACCTTCACTTTCTGTGGCAACAAAATTGGCAAGTGCTGTAGCAATAAAACCAAATAGTGCCTGAAATCACCACCGTATACAATATATTCAGATCACTAACTATTCTAAGCAAGTTTAAGTTTGATAGACTAGTTTGAAATGATGCTCACATCTGAAGATCCAGTCATCAAGTGTGGAGGAATTGAAACTTCCTCAAACTCTTGTTTGACAACACCTCCATCCCTCCCACCGAGCAGTACCCGTATAACTCGAAAATTTGTTCCCCCAAGGTCCAATGCATAGAACAACCCATTCTCTTCTCTGAAAAATTAAGCACAGAAGTAGCTAACCATTCAGTGGTAATTACATTTAGTTAATATAAAATGTCTTGACAAATGAAATTGCGTTCTCTCAGGAACAAATTCTTCACAGAAAAGCAACATCTTTCATGTTCCTGTATGAACATCAAAGCTTCTTTTGTCTTCTGTCACTCATTAATTCTTCATTTTTTTTTCTATAAATTTTTCATTTTTCAGTACTTAAAAAACCTTATCCACAATTTTAAAAGGGCTATCTGCAGCTAAAAGGAGTTCATCAACCAAGCAATCCTATAGTTGAACGATTAAAAGGAATACCACATCCCAGAAATTTCTGTACATTCTTCCAAGTTGATCATTACTAAGTTGACCAGCATAGAATTTTATTTAAGTGAAAATTTAACCTACAACATGATAAATCTCAAATAAATCCATCTTAAGTTTATTTGATTATAAAACATGGATGTTCATAATAAGATATTTATGTAGACCACAAAGCCAGCCTTTATCAGCAGTACAGTACCACCAACTGATCATAAAGAATCCACGTTCCAAAAAAGAAACCTTGCAGAATCTATCAACTCAGTACAAACTAAGTACTGTTTGCTTATCAGTTTAAAAAATGAAATGACCTCCCACTTCAAAAACTCCAAATTTCATCAAATCAGATATTGTGATAAGATACTAATACAACATAAGAGAACTCACTGCCCGGGAGATTTCCTAACCACAGCTATACGAAAAACAAGGATGAGAATTGAGATATAAGCTGTAAAAAGCAAAATGTAGCAGCAAAGCTTCGAACAGTAAGCTATATTCCAAGTTCCATTCAACGGGGAAAAAAACAGAGGGAGAAGAAGAAAGCAAACCATTGATGAAAGAAAAATAAAGCATTTATTGATTGAATGAAAAAGAGGGAACTACAAAAGAGACAAAGTTAGGCAACTTAAAAGCAAAGGCTAAAAATTTTTACAAAATCGTACCCGAAGCATGCGAAACATGTCAAGCTTAATTGGAGAAAGGTAGAATTCAAGACTAGTAAAGAATACGCCTTTCACTAATAAAAAGTTAATTCTTGAACTATCTACATCTAAGAAAACCCATCTCCACTCAAATTCAATGGACACAAAAGAGTTTAAAGATTCTTGTTTATACACTCAAGTTCAGAACTGTTAATCAAACTCACCCTTAAACAATCTTATTTATGAACTCCTACTTCATTCCCTAAAAACACATCAAAACGAAATTCGTTTTTCAAGTCCAAAGCAGAACTCTTTTACCAACACAACAATCATCAAAACATTAATAACTAATAAAATTACAAATAAAATCAGGATATTAAAGAAAAGACTGAAAATTCAGTAGCATATAGCATATAAAAAAACTTCCACAATAAAAAAAACGCATGAAAGGTGCAATTTTTCAGGACAAAAAAATAATCCCCACGATTAATTAACAATTAAAAAAAAAATTCCATTACTTCAGAAATCAATTTATAAATATCCCTCTAGAAAATTAAATACTACACAAGTAAACTTAAATGGGAAATGAAAACGAAAATAAAAGTAATTATGTTTTACTTTAGTAAGATTAAGTTGATTACCCGGAGGGAAGATTATCTACATAGCTGATTAACATCTTGAGCTTACTACCACCCTCAGATGCAAGGCCGGCATGCATCTCAACGGTCATAGCATCAGCCACCTGTCTTAACTTCCCAATAGGGGTCCCACAATTTTCCTCAAACTCCCTTAGTATCGCCATAGCCCTGGCCCACCTCCCTGAACATCTCATCCTGTGCCTCACCACCAACGCCGCCGCCGCACACACTGTCGCCGCGCAAACAACCGCCGCTCCTACTGCCACCTTCCCCATCACAGTAGTAGTAACAACAAAAACAACAGCAAAAACAACAACAACAGCAACAACAACAACAACAACAACAACGGTCCCTAAAACTGTTGGATTTGGAGTTGAAGGAAATGAATCAGCTATTTATAATATAAAAGGATTCATAGATAAGGATTTATAGAGGAAAATTTGAAGCAAAATTATCGGTTGTCAAAGCTGGATTTGTCTCGGAAAATAAGGTAAGACTGCTAGAAAAGAAAAGTGTTTCATCTAAACATAGATGAGGGTTTACTTTTGTAATTTTATTTTCGGTTTAATGTTTTTATTTGGTCCTCTAACTGTTTATTTTCTTATCTTTCATCCTTTTACTATATTTTCTACGATAATACCCCGTATGTATATAATCATTCAAATTGTTTATATACAATGCATTAGCCTATATTTTTTTAGTTTATTTTATTTTTTATTTAATATTATTATATTTTTTAAAAATAATTTTTCAATATTTAAATAAAAATAGTTTTCTAGTTTGTTTTTTTATTTAGTATTATTAGAGTTTTCTAGTTTTTTCTATATAAAATGTTGTAATAGCTTTTTGGCAAGTTGAGACTTAAATGAATAAAAATTAAATATTTTGAGAATCTCCTTATATTTATGATATTTTTTTATCTTTGGTGATTTTAACTTATAACAAACATCTTATCTTTCATTCTTATCTGCACTAATTAGTATTAGTAGTTATTTTGCTTTATGATTCTTAGTAATTATTTTACTTTGTTGCATGTTGCAGAACAATCATGGCTAGAAGATATTGCAAAACAAAACAAGCTTGTATAGGAAGGGATGAGAAGGTTTCCTCTTAGGAAAAAGACATTTAAAAACTAGTGTGTTACTTTTATCTGCATGAGTTGATGTTATTTGAAACCTTGATGGTGAGACCCATAATGAGACAGCCCACACAAAGGTATGGTGCTAGGGGTCTATGATGGGGAAGTCCACACAAAAGTGTTATGTTAGTAATTCACGATAAGATGACTCACACAAGGGTGTGATGTTAAGGATTCATGATGAGGAAACCCTCACAAAGGTGTTATGTTAGGAACCTAAATAAGATAACCCGTATATAAAATGATTTTTTGATGGAGAATAATTTCTAACTAAAGATTGCACTCAAGGACAAGTTCATTTCAACCCGAGAAGACTGATGTATAAGCTTTTTTTAGGATAATATATATTTTCCTTTTTTTTCTATTTACAGATAATATTTTTTCTAATTTATTTTTTTCTTATTCGGTATTACTAAGGTTTTCTAGTTTTTTATATATAAAAGGTTGTGGTAGCCATTTGGTAAGTGGAAACTTGGATGGATAAAAATTGAATATTTTAAGAGTTTTCTTCATAGTTATGGTGTTTTTGGTCTTTGAGAGTTTTGATTTGTAACAAACTTTGTTTCCTTTACTCTGTTTGAATCGGTTGATATTAGAACCCAATGATTACTAGTTTTAGTTAGAAGACATAAAGGATTTGTATCAGAGCTCACTAGTCACAAGTATATAATGATGATTCAGACCATATATTAGGATCTTTTAACAAATTTTGAATGAGAAGTTTTTAACTTGGCCTTTTAATAACCTTTCAAGTTTATATTTTCTTTGTGAGTGATTTAATTTATATATTTAGGGTGGTGAGTTACTCGTGTTCGTTTCAATTTGGTATTTTAAAGTGGAGAGTGAAAATTACATTTGTGTGATTGATCTGTTACTTTACAATTTTCATATCATCCCGATATCAAGTTAGTATCAAAGCTTTAAATTTATAACCATAGTTGTTTATGGACATCGTGTGTAAGAATTCAAGAGGAACATTTGTAGTCTTGAAATTGATAAAATAAAAAGGCAACTTCAGCAACTTTAAGAGCATTTTGACTTATTTAATAATTGAGACAATAATGGCGAGGATATTAATCCTTTCCTTCACAAACCACACCATGATTTTAGTGATGGTTCTTCTTCTAAGCATCAAAAAAGAAGTAATAGAATTCTATAATGAGAATCTGATGTGAAGATATTCCTAAAAATAGTTATTCAATGTAGTTTTTTGATCGATATATACAAGTGAAATTTCAACAATATGAAAATGATGATGAATACAAATTTTGATGATTCTAGATCTTTTATGGATTGGAATCAACTATCAAAATTCGATGAGGATAAGAAAGATGATATCAAAGGAGAATATCTCAATACAAAATCCGAGTTTATGATGAACCTAAGTATGCCAATGAAGTTCTTGTTACATTAATTAAGAAGCATGTGAGGAGGTGGTTTTAAAATGAGTTTTGATAAAGAAAATTATGAAGAATGTGCTTTATATGTGATCAAAAAAAAATTATGAAATTAATAGGGTCGAAGTTGGTGTTCTTGGACAGAAAAAGAGTGAACTTGTCAATATTTTTTACAACATTCTAGAAACAATATTCATTAGTTTTGAACATAATAAAATTAATAAAGGTGGGGGATTTGAGTTGTTTTTTTATGATAATTCAAGGAATATCTATGACATAAAAAGTAATTTAACTAATGTTAAAGGACTCTAGTTCAAAGTTTTCATAAAGGATAATGGAAGTGTTTTGATTGGATATCCACAAGATCGAGAAAAAAGTTATTTGAACTTGAGGACGAGTTTTTTCTCAATCAAAAGGACTTAATACAGGAGTGTCCTCAAATGGTCCTACTAATGTTGAGCTACTTAAATTTGGAATGACAATACAAATAAATAAAGTTCTTGATGATGTTTATTATTTGCCCATGTGCTAGCTTTGAGCTCGAATTTGTATATCTTCATTGCATGAGAAAATAATCTTATTCTATTTGGTTTTTAATTTCAAAATATGATCTTTTTAAATTGTTCAACCATGCATGCAATGGAGTTTTCTATAATAAGTTATGTCGGTTTTAATTTATAATCTTTCTAAATGTTTGTTTGTGTTTTTAAGAAGTCAAAAACATGTGCTAGTTAATAATTGTCTAGTTTTCTATCCAAGTCATTTGTTTGGGTCTTAATTACATTATTTTAGTGTTTTTCTAGACTTGAAGGGCATTTCAAAGCATATAATGATGATTTAAACTATGTACGGGGATCTTTTGGAAAAAAAATTGAATGAAAAGTCTTTGACTTGGTCTTTTAGCAACCTATCTTGTTCTATATCTTATTTGTGAGTGGTGGATTTATTCCTTAATTTTATATCTCTAAAGTAGTGATTTAATTATATCTTTAGGGTGATGAGTTATTCACGTCTGTATCTCTTCAGTTTTGTATCATAGAGTAGTGATCAAAAATTATTATTTGTGTGAGTGACCTGTTACTTTATGATTTTTATACCTTCTCGGTATCGGGAGCTCATGATGGAATGGACCACACATAAAAAAATATTTATGGTAAATGATGGTTTTTTACCAAATTCTGAACACAAGGAAGAGTTCTTTCCATGGAAAATTAACGTGATAGTTTTTTTTAGGAAAATAAATATTTTTCTTAGTTAATTTTTTTTATTTTTTTCATATTCAATATTATTACTTTTTTTTAAAAAAAAATTCTATTTAAAGAGAACAATTTTCCTACTTTATTTTTATTATTTAGTATTACTAGGGTTTTCTAATTTTTCTTTGTTTAAAGGATTATACTAGTATTTTGGCAAGTTGAGACATGAATGAATAAAATTAAGTATTTTAAGAATCCATCTATACTTATAGTATTTTTAGTTTTTAATGGTTTTAAATTGTAACAAACCTCATATCTTTTGTTCTCATTCATGTTGTTAGTATAACATAGAAATTCACTCGTTTCTTTAAGTATCGTTTGGGAACACGGTGCAAACCGCGTTCCACAAAAAAATATTTTTTTTGCTAAAAATTAATTTTTTTATATATTTTGAATCGTTTTGATGTGGTGATTTCAAAAATAATTTTTTAAAAATAAAAAAATATCATTTTGATGCATTTCGGCATGAAAAATACTTTAAAAAACAACCACAACTATATTCCCAAACAGGCAAGCAGTGATTAGCTAAATTTCTATGCTTTTTTTTGTTTTAAGAGACACGAGGCATGTGAGAGAGGATAGAATAGTTATAATTAAAATTTTCATAATTTTCATGCTTTATTATTTACATATTAGCATCATGAACATCATTTCAAATGCTATATTAGTACTTATCAAACAATATCTAAATCATTTTAAGTGCATACCTTTAGCTTAGAAGTCTATTATAGTTATGATTCTGATTTTTGTCTATAATTATGATTATGTTTTGATAATGTATGTGGTTGAGAAAAATTGTATCGAAATTAATAATAATAAAAAAACTCATATATATTCCTATATATATTTGGCTATGAGATATAATTAAACTGCACGCCCAACTTTATGATATAATGCAGGTTTATAGCACTTTGAACTTTTTTTAATTTAGCAAAATACCCATTATATGATTTTATGTAGACTGCATATTAATGGAAAAATCCAACATTTTCATTAACAAATATCGACGATCACAATGAATTGAAATACTACGGGGACTAAATTGACATAAGTTCAAGATATGGGGATCAAATATCACTATTGATGTATTTTTGGGATTTTATTAACTCTTTGGTACTTCTACCCGAGCGCGCTGCGGTCTGAAACGAGAAGATATTTATGAGTTTGAGGTGGGAGATGATAGATAATGTTTTGTTAGAAAAGTGGACAATATGGTTTATGTCTTGCTTTCATGATGCTTTTGTACTTTTCGTTTAAGAATGCCAGGTGTTTTTTTTTTATCTTATTAGCACGTGCAAAGCTGGAATCTTACACGAAAATAAAAAAATAAAAAATTCAATGATATTAATCCTCCAATTTTTTTAAAATATTTTTTTTTATTTTTTAAAATTTATTTCTAATATCATAATATTAAAATAATTTAAAAACAAAAAAATTAAAAATTCTAAGTTTTAGAAAATATTTTTGAAACACATAAATAAATAAACAAGCTCTTATTCTTTTTAAGTAAATTTTATATTTGTATTTTAAATTATTTAAAACATAAATCTGATCTTATGAATAAAACAAAAATTTTCTAACGGAGACAGAATATTTTATTTGTTATGATTGAAATTTTATCCGACCGAGATCCATGGTTTTACTCGGATAATGTGGGCGGGTGTAATCTTTAACGTGTCCAAAACGTTGACCGGAAAACTCTGTCGAAGATGAGTCTTACAGCTAATTTTGTCCAAAATTGACCATAATCTGACTCAGCCACCAGTCATCATTTTGATTTTTTAAGCTGACTCCAAGTTGGGGAATCCAACCCAAATACTTATTCTCTATAAATTCCCATTAATAAACCTATTTACTATTTCATAATCTGACTATTTTTTACTATTTCATAATAATAATAATAATAATAATAATAATAATAATAATAAATTTGTTATATTAGTTGTTTTTGTTATATTTTTCTAATGTTAATGTTTTTGTTGATATATTATTATTAAAATTTGTTAATTTATTTGTTTACTTGAGTTTCTTTAAAATTAAAATTGATTGTTAGTGGTTAATTGAATGGATAACACATAATTAATTATTTTAATTTTGTTTATTGATTTTTATCTTGATTATGGTCATGGTTAACCATTGCCATCCTTAAATGAGATGATGTGTATCCTTTTTTGTTCTAGAAGGGAACCCAAGAAGAGAGAGGTCAATCAAGTAATTTCTCAAAAAGGTGGAATGATACCCATAATTTGTGCGAGCAGTCCAGACCACGTGAATAAGCTTTGAGTGTGTTTGTCAGTATGGTTGTGAGTGCTTTTTAAATAATTTTTTGTGTTAAAATACATGCAAATGATATTTTTTTATTTTTTAAAAATCATTTTTGATATCAGCACATCAAAACGATCCAAAACATACAAACCATATTAAATTTTAACAAAAAAAATTTAATTTTTTAGAAACGCCGCCGCAGCCGCGTTTCCAAACATACTCTTTATTGCAAAGGAGATGTCAGTTTTGTAGTAATTAGAAACTCTAATTGTTTTTTTAGAGATTCTCGAGGTTGATTATGTTAAGTAAAAAAATAAAATTATTTTAAAATAGCTCATTTAAAACAAGGTGTTTCATATTTATTTTTAATAATAAAAATATTTATTATATTTACATGCTAAAAAGACATACCTAAAGTAGTTTGTGTATTTATTAAAGATAAAAATAATTAAGAGAACCTAAAACAATAATTTGAAACTTGAGCCCTGTGATTTGGCACAATCTGTACTTCAGGGAATGATAATTGTTAAATAAGTTTCGGCCCATCTCTCTTAATTATGTTTGAAATGGGCTCGGGACTGCTACTTTACTCTTAATAAGCCTATTGTGAGATATAGTGCGTGTTTTGCTTGGGATTTGGGGTGCCTTCATTACCTCTTCTCTTCTGCACCGGCAGTGAGTTTCTCCGCAGCCTATTCGTTTGTTTTTGAGATAGTTTTTTATAATTATAATTTAAAAATAATAAGTTAAAAAAATAATTAGTTATGATTAGTTGAATTTATATACGATGAAAAAATATATTGAAGTTTATATATAACAAAAAAATATGTATAAAATATTTGACGGAAGTATATTTATAATTATTTTTCAAAATGTTTTTTACTTGAAAATGTATCAAAATATATTTTTTTTAATTTTTAAAAAATTATTTTTGATATTAGCGCATCAAAATGATCTGAAAACACTAAAAATATATCAATTTGAACCAAAAAATAAATAAATAAATTTTAATTTTTTTCAAATATGTTTTTAAAATGCAAAAAGAATCATGATTTTACAAAACTTAATTAAAATAATATATAAAAATTATTTCTCAAAAACTTCATTTTAAACTCAATTTTTTAATGAATCTCATAATATATAATATAATTTAATTTATCACCAAATATTTATTTCACTGCAAACAAAAAAAAACAAGTGAAAAGCAAAAACAACCGAAAAGAGATCAACGCATATGAAAGTCACTTTCTTTTCCTATTCCTTTTGTTTTTCTTCATCATTGAAATAAGGCCTACGTACTACTTTTGATTTTGTGTTGTTGTGTTCGTCGGTAGCTGGTTGTTCGACATGAGGAGAGGGACTATTCGATGGCTGGAAAAGGAAGGTGGTCTTCCGGAGGAGGGCTGTCCTGAGGAGAGGGACTTTTCGATGGCTGGAAAATGGATTAAAATTATTAGGCAAGAAACTTAAATTAATTATTGATCAACTTAGCATGAAATTTAAAAATTTATCACAATTATAACTAAATTCAGCATGAAATTAAGAGGTAACAAATAAAAATTAAATAGGTTCAATCGAGAAGTAATTAACTCAACAAAATGTATTCTCAAAAGGAAATTGTTATTGAATTAATAAGCTTCATTTTAAAATAAAAATGTTATTGGATTAATGAAGTTTTTCTTGAAATAAAAATATCATTGGATTGAAATAAGAATGTCATTGAGTCGATAAAATTTGTTTTTTTTTTTTTAAATATTATTGGATTGATGGGCTTCTCTTATAATAAAAGTACCACTTAAAAGGAAATTGCTATCAAATAGATGATCTTTACTTAAATTAAAATGTTATTTAAAAGAAAATTGACATAGAATTGATGAGTTTCACCTTGCAATAAAAGTATATTTGAAAGAAGATTATTATTGGACTGATGGGCTTTTTTTAAATTAAAATATTTTTGAAAGAAAATTATCATCAAATTGATGAACTTCACTTTAAAATAAAAATATTTTTTGAAAGGAAATTTCCATCGGACTAAAGGTTTTCACTTTGAAATAAAAATATCATCTAAGAAAAATTATCATCGAAATTAAAATGCTTTTGAAAGAAATTTGTCATCCGATCCATGGACCTCACATCTCAATCGTATCAAGAGGATTTCCTTGAATTAAAATGTTATTTGAATGAAAATTATTATGAGATTAAATGGCTACACTTTGAAATAAAAATACCATCTTAATAAAAAATTATTATTAGACTAATGGACTTTATTTTAAAATAAAAGTTGTCATTGGATGAATGGGCTTTTTGGAAAAAAAAATTATCATCAAATTGATAAGCTTGAAAAATAATATCAAGATTGAAGATTCTTTTGAAAGTAAAGCGTCATTAAGTTAATTTGATTGAAAAATGCTCTCATGATTAATAGGTTTTGTTTGAAAGAAAAGTGTGATCAAGTTAATAGGTGTTAAAGAAAAATGCTATCATGAATGATAGGCATAAAAATCACCTTGAAATAAAAAGAAAAATACTTTTAAAAGAAAATTATCATCAAATTGACATTTAATTGACATTTAATAGGTGTTAAAGAAAAATTTTAAAGAAAATTGACATTTAATTGATGAGTTTCACCTTGAAATAAAAGTATCATTTAAAAGAAGATTATTATCAACTGATGGACTTTTCTTGAATTAAAATACTTTTAAAAGAAAATTATCATCAAATTGATGAGCTTTACTTTAAAATAAAAATATTTTTTGAAAGGAAATTTCCATCGGACTAAAGGTTTTCACTTTGAAATAAAAATATCATCTAAGAAAAATTATCATCGAAATTAAAATGCTTTTGAAAGAAATTTGTCATTGGATCTATGGACCTCACTTTGAAATAAAAAAACTTTTTGAAAGGAGATCTCAATCTCATCAAGAGGCTTTACTTGAATTAAAATGTTATTTGAAAGAAAAATATTATGGGATTAAAGGGCTACACTTTGAAATAAAAATACCATTTTAATAAAAAAAATATTATTAGACTAATGGACTTTATTTTAAAATAAAAGTTGTCATTACATGAATGGGCTTCTTCGGAAAAAAATTATCATCGAATTGATAAGCTTGAAAAATAATATCAAGATTGAAGATTCTTTTGAAAGTAGAGCGTCATTAAGTTAATTTAATTGAAAAATGCTCTCATGATTAATAGGTTTTGTTTGAAAGAAAAGTGTCATCAAGTTAATAGGTGTTAAAGAAAAATGCTATCGTGAATGATAGGCATGAAAATCATCTAATTGTGAGGTGACCAACCTTAACTTGTTGAAGCAACGTAAACGAGCAACTTCATGAATCAATGGAAGGAGATTTGATTTCCTTTTTTATAGCAATAATTGATTTTGATTTTATTTTGTGATGTCATTTGTATCTTTGAATACCTTCAACTTTAGAAGTGTTAAGAACCAAGCATTGTCTTACTTGAGTTGTTTAAGTGATCCCAATACTTTCAATGTTTATTATGAGTTCCCTTCTATGTTCTTCACTTTTAATCACTAAATAAACATGGTTTATCCATCTTATTATCTTGGCCCATATTAATCTTACTTGTCATTAATATTCAGGTCTGAAAGGCTACGCCCATATACCTAGCCTAAAGGGTAAAAGTCCATACACATCTAGGTCTAAAAGACTAGTCCTCATCCCTTGTTTTTTTTAGGTGTAAATATTTTTTAATTTTACTAATATCAAAATTAGGAATATAAAATTAGATTTTTATTCAATATTCAATATTTATTTTTTAAAAATAAAAACCATGCACGAAAAAAATTATATAATTTAGTTAGACCTTCTTTCCCTATTGTTACTTAAGCCAATCCATCATTCTTATGGAAGAGAAATCACATAAAATTTGAGAATCATTTTATCTAAAGGAGTTTTTATTTAAATAAAATTTATTTATATCATCTGAATAAAATGAATAAATGATGCAAGTATTTTTTTATTTTTTTTAATTGAGTGAACAACACAACACATTATTCGTTTGGATAGATAACATTTTATTTAATATTGTCTTTTTTAGTCACCTTTGCTGATTGAAAAATTAGAGTTTGAGTTTGAGAGTCTAAAAATTCATTTTTTAACTTGTTTTCTCTATAAAAATCTTTATAAATATTGTAGGAATCTAAATAAAAACTCATTTCTAATATCAAAACACCATTAATTACTTTAAAAACTGAAGATCTAGAAACACTACCTCCATTAAACTCTCATATTAAAAACAAATCTATTAACACCAAAATCTTTTTTTTTTGTTAGAATGTGTCGAGCAAATCTTTTCTCTCTCTTCTTTCATTTTCTGATGACTATCTCTCCTCTCTCAATGCCTATAAACTAAAACATAATAAAAATAAAGTTTAGAATTGAAATATAAAATTCTAAAACAATAAGGATCATATAATATAAAATGAAAACAAATAAGGGAACAAAATGAATTTTGTCACACCTTTTAAATAGTACAACTAGAAAAATGAATTTCTATGTTAATTTTAGTCCTTATTATTTTAATTTTTATTTTAAACAACAACCAAAAATTCTATTTTGTAAAATCAATCATTCATCTAATATCCAAATACTTTATGATATTTTGCAGATACGAGATAATAACATGTAAATCAAAATAAATAAAAAACAAAACATGACAACTTTACTTATGAGAATCAAATTGAAAAGAAAAAAAAATTTAATAACCGAAGATAATAGAGCTAAACATTTGATTTAATCACTCTTGAATTTTATCCTTAAAATTTTGAACAATAAAATATGAAATGATAAATAGTGATATTTGCTTAATTAAGAATCCACATCCATTAGTATTTTATATAATTGTTATAAATTTATCTTTATTTTTTAATTTAAAACTTGGATTATTCACCTACTCAACTCATAAACTAGACCTTAAACTAAATTAAATAAACTCGAGTTTTATAACAACAGATAACTTTATTTTTTGAATATATTTGTTTTTACCGTCAAAATTATGGTTAGGTATATTTTAAAAATATGTTTGGTATAAAATAATATTAAATTAATATTTTTTGAATAATTTTAATGTCCTAATAATAAAATTAAAAAATATAAAAAAATTTATTTTAATATATTTTTTTTAAAAAAACAAAACTTTAAAAATTCACCAAACACCTTAATTTTGAATTCTGAAAACACTTTCTTCAAGACGAAACGAAACACCACCGCGTTCACAGTTTTAACATTGAGCCCAAAAAAACCAAAGAGATCATCAGCAAAGAAATAGAAGGAGAAGTTTGTAAATTAGTTGGTGCAGAAATCACCGTTGAATTAAGGTATGATGAATGAACGTAATTTATTCTGTCTTCTCCTCATCCTCTTCTTCTTTAACCAAATTTGGATAGAGATTTGAGAGAAATAATTATGAAATCTGGAGAGCAAAGATTTTGTTTTACCCTTTTGCTTTCTTTCATATTTTTTCTGTCTTTCATTTTGCCTTTCTTTTCTTAGTTTAATTTTCTCAATTGCAATTTAATTTTATAGCGAGAGCATTCTGACCATTGCGTATTTGACACATTATCCAACTGGGCTCCACGATCCTAAGAACGAATTTGATTTTTTTTTCTTATATATATATTTATGTTGTGTGTGTGGGTGGGTCTGGGTGGCAGACATGGCGCTGAAATTGGTTAGCAGGAAGCTGGGGAGCAAATTCTTGCCCATGCTGTCTTCCACTTCTCCACTGCATTCACATGCCACTAGCTTTGGTAGGTTCTTGAGTAATCAATGATTCCTCTTCTTCTTGAGTGTGTCTTTTTTAGTCTGCCTTCTTTGAACTACTAATTGTTTGTTTTCATTTTGATTTGTCTCGTTAAATTGAACATCCTGATCGAACCCTCTTAACCACACGTTAGACATTCTTAAAAAATCATTTCAGGATTCAAACATGTTCGAGAAGAAGAAAAAAGTCAAATGGTTGGTAATGTTTTCAGCAGTGTGGCCTCAAATTATGATCTCATGAATGATTTAATGAGTGGTGGATTACATAGGTTATGGAAGGACAGGTCAGAATACGTTGAGGATGCATTTTTTAATGATTGCTTGTTATGTTGTATACTTCACTTTGGGTTCATGCTGACATTAGCTACTTTTCTATGATGCTTTCTAGACTGGTTTCTATGCTGAATCCATTTCCTGGAATGAAGCATCTTGATGTGGCTGGTGGAACAGGTGAGTACTGATATAAAACTATGACATGTTATAAAGAAAAAAAAAGCACTTTATTTGATTAGAAAAGCTGTAATGAATAGAAATTGGGAGGTGAAGCCACACCATGTGGCCATGTGTAAAAACAACCATCTGATTTACAAGGACATTGTCTCCAGAGCCCATACATCTCTTTCCTTTGCATAGCACCCAAAAGAATACTAATAGTGAGAAGACTTCCTTGCGCAACTCTCTTGTTCAACTATGGTGTAAAAGCAAGTGGCCAACTGGTTCAGCTGCAAATTTACAAGGATAATGTCTCCAGAGCCCTTAAAGTTCGTCATTTCATCTCAAGTTGATTCCAGATTCTATCCATACAAATCTAGAAACCAAAATCCCAAGTCTTCCTTTGGTCTCAGTTTGCTAGTATTAAATCCTTGGAAAACCCTCTTCATATAACCTTTACATCCACCTTTTAAATATGCACGCGCTACTTATATCTAGCAAATTGTCCAACTAAAATTGATGATTGGTATCTTCTTATTCTTGTTGTTTTTTCATTGTTATCTCATAGTTTTTATGAGTTATAAGATCTTGAGTTTGGAATTCTTAATTGCAGGAGATGTTGCTTTCAAGATTCTGGATGGTATAAGTAGTATCAAGCGTAGAGCAAATCAAGATCCCATTAATGATCATTTACAGGAAGAAACACAGATACATGTGTGTGACATAAACCCAAACATGTTAAATGTTGGCAGAAAACGGGCTATAGAGAGGGGTATGAATCAGGAAGGATCAGGAATTGAGTGAAATCCATGGATGGTCTAATTACAGTTTATTAATGTTGATTTCTCGATGAGTGATGGTTTTCTTTCCTTTTTTTTTAATTGACGCTTGCAGGTCTTGGAGAAGACAAATCACTCATATGGGTGGAGGGAGATGCTGAAGCCTTAAGTTTTGAAGATAATACCATGGATGGCTACACAATAGCATTTGGAATTAGGAATGTTACACACATAGAGAAAGTTCTTGCTGAAGCGTATAGGTTTGCTCATAATTTTGTGGCTTGCTGTTGACATGTTCACCCAAATTATATTAGACCCTCTTGACATAAATTATAAATAGCAAGCTAAGGATCCTCTCATTAAGATTGTAAAACTAAACCATGACAAATAATCATTTCACTACTGCTGATGCAATATCAGGTTACTCTGTTACAGGCTTTTACGGATGGCTTATCTAATTAGAGGATCCGATTGAATGTTATGAATTAAAGGGAATGTAGCCTTTATCTTCTAAAATCAATGTTTATAACATATTTTCTCCAAAGAAAATGCATATAACAATGACATTTATTGGTTACAATTGCAAAAATAGCATTGAACATGCATATTATCAAGATCAACATGTCAAGAAAGTTACTTGAGTTATCATGGTGCTACTGTGGATAAGACCTTCATCAGTGTCTGAGTAAAGGGGATCTGAATCCACTACCAGCTTAAATTCTGAGGGTAGAGGTTCCTAGGTAATTTTTGTTTTCCACTTAGAGAGTTGACCTTGTTTGCTCCAAGTTAGGTAATTGCATTAAATGTTTGCTGTTGAATTTGAAATAATGACAATTAGAAGTGGAATTAGGTGGTGAGAAAGTTAAATATTAGGTTTAAATTTTATGAGACCCAACGACTGCATGGAGAGTTTTTAAAGATATGAGTTGAAGCATGAAGCTAGCAAGAAAATCGTTTAGATGATGACTATGAATTTATTAACACAAAAATTTCTTATTTCAGTCTAAACCATGGCGTAGTTGTGCTTCTTGTTATGTGTTTTCCATTCATTTAGTAAATGTCTTCTCTTTCGATATGTATGATCAGCAGGCTTTTCTTCTGTTATATGGTCCCCTTTCTTTCTTTAGAAATTTTCCAGCTTGTGTAATATGCATTAATGTTTCATGCAAGCTTCATCTGTTATTTTATTAGGGTATTAAAACACGGAGGAAGATTTCTTTGCCTTGAACTGAGCCACGTTGAAGTTCCTGTGTTTAAAGAATTGTGAGTACACCTTCTTACATGCATTAAAGGATAAATGTTAGCATTTCTTGTAGTATCATTTTTAGGCATTATTTCAACAAAATATATCCTTTTTCCTGTGTTTAATTTTTTCTCAATTTTAATAAATTGACAAGTCAATAAATTATGCCAGAAGTGGTCAGTCTTTCCTTTCTGGTAGTGTATAGGTGGTGAAATGTTTTTTTACAAATGAAATCGAAAGGGATAAATTACAATAACTCCCATGAGGTGTGGTGAAACTATAGCCACCACCCAAAAGTTCGAAGTTTTGACAAAATCCCCCCTCCATGTTCAAGTAAATAAGTTAAAAATCCTCTTTTATGCCCAAAATATTGTTACTGTCAAAGTAGTATTTTGAAATCCATTTAGAATATTATGCTTAATATATATATATATATATTTATATATTTTGCAAATCTTCAAAGTTTTGAGTTGTAACAATAAGTTCACCATACCTCAGGGTGTTTACTACTTTACCCGGTTCTGTAACATGGTTTTCTTCATCTTTATTGAATATTAACTATCCAGCCTCTTCCATTCCATAGAACATAGTCAATCATAGAGACAAAGGCCTTGGTGTGATGAAGTGAGATTGACAGAGAAATATTACATCTTAGTTCTAACCCGAATTCAATAATACAAGTCACATGCTCCCATAACCCATCTTTCTCATTGGAGTTCTGGATTCACTTTTCTATTTTCATATTATTATAGGAGTTTATATTTGTATTGATTATGAATCTAAAGTTTATAAAGAGTAGATTGATTTATTTTATTGTCTCTAATTGATTTTTCTGTGCACTACATACCTGCTGTTAGTCTATATACAATTGTTGTTTCCTAACCAATTAATCCCACTAGGGTGCAAACAGATTGTTAACTGGGAGCATAATGTTGATTGAGAAGATGGTGAACTTTAATAAAATATGGTCAAAACATCATGGCTATGGAGATTAGTGTTCTGTAGATGTTGCAATACGAAGTACAAAAAGTGGCAAATACTGTGATTGAACCAGATTAACATTATGCTCATGTTGCAATACAAACAAAACAACTATAGCATGTAGATCCTGAAATAAATTAGCTTTTACTAATTACATGAACTTTGAATTGTTAAGAAGATCTTGCTGTTTCACTTGAATTTGAGTGGTTGAAATTTTGTTGATTAGTTTTTAATCCTTGCACGCTCTGGCATGTGGAAAGCACTCACATGGAAGACTTTATGATTGTTTGTAGCATGAAAAAGATATATGCTCACTGCTCAAGCTTTATTCTATGGATTGCAGATGACTTCTACTGTCCCAGCTAATCTTAGTGAAGCTTAGCTTTCTTTCCACTTCAATTTGTTTTTTCTTCCCCATATTTTTCAGAACACTGCATCATCTATCCTGTTTCAAGAATGTTCCTTTTTCTTGCAGATATGATTACTATTCATTCTCAGTCATTCCAGCTGTGGGAGAGCTAGTTGCAGGTGATCGGGATTCTTATCAGTACTTAGTTGAGAGCATACGTCGTTTTCCTCCACAGGTCATAATTTTGTCCTACGTACTTTTGCAAATATTACCACAATTTTGCCGAAGTATCTTAGAAGCTAAGAAATTGAGTCCACACTATAGTGTGATGCCTTTGTAGAACCCTGGATGTTACATATACTGCTATAACTCAATCAAGGAATGAGGTTTTCTATATTCCCAATACATACTTCAGTGGAGCCTTTTTCTGAAAATAAGATATAAAATAAAAATTAAAACAACTGGTGTATTTTGTGCATGCAAGTGAACACCTTATCCTCGAATGTGGAAACTAGATATTTTTATAGCAACCTTACATGGTTACATGGATTATTGCTTTTTGCATATTCCAAACGTGAATATGCACAAGATAGAATGTGATTTTAATATGGCATGCAAGAGTGTTTTAATGATCATTGTACATGGCTCAAGGTTATAAAATTCATTTCTTTTACTAAAAAAAGAAAAGAAAAGAATCAACTCATTTTTATTACATTGAACTGCCAGTAATGTGTTATCAGCATGTATTTTTATCTGAAACAGTGCATCTAAGTATATATACATTTTTTCCTTTAATTAGAAAGAAAAGGACCCCTCGTGTTTCTAGTCTGCAAATATATTTAGCCATAAACTTTGCTTCCTACAAACCTTGGGTGCTATTTATTATTAGTTATGAAAATAATAATCTTTCCATGCTATTGAGTCTTCATGCTAAAAGGTTGCAAACCGACATAGAAAGCTCGATATTATTCAGCATTTTTGCATGACAGTTTATGACTCAAACCCATCCTGTGGTAGAAAGCCCGATATTTCAAGCTCTATACCAAACATTAGCACTTCAACAAATTATTAACCATCCAAACAGATAAATTATGTGCTTTAATTTTTCATGCTCTATGCCACATTTTCCTTTCACCTAAATACATGCCCTTGTGATTTCAAGTATCTATCTAAGTAAACAGAAGCACTTGGCTAAAGTTTGACTATATAAAGTATCATTTGAAGAAAATGTAAGCCCAATATTGATTCATTAGTTGTGCACTTTGAAAGATATTTTCTGCTCGGTGATCTGCAACTGATAAATTTGAACCCTATGTGTGAATCCCTGTGAGTTAACTGATTGGAATTAAATTACCTTAGCTGAGAGAGGAGAGTGGGGAGGGAGGTATGAGGACAATGGACTATCTAGGAGCTTATATTGCATGTGCTTGCTGATAACCTGGGTTTAATTGTGTGTGTATTCACCTTTGTCTGGTATACTTAATGACTTATTGCAAGTGATGAATGCAGGTGAAATTTGCTTCGATGATTGCAGATGCAGGATTTCAGAAGGTTGAGTATGAGAATCTCGTTGGGGGAGTTGTAGCCATTCATTCAGGTTTAAAAATATGAAGGTGTTCAAGGACAAACCTTTGTCTCAATTTTTTCTTAAATAATGCATCTGGAAGTTTTTTTAGGGTGCAGAAATTTTGTCAGCACACCTATTATCCTCTTTCTTTTCTATTTAGACGTTCAATTCAGAGGGCTAATGCATTTTTTGTATGGTGTTGGTATTGAATAAATGACTCTTCAGCCTACTCTTTGGTTCTCTAGGCTTTCTTTTTTCCCTTCTCTCTCTGCTCTGGGGGGGGGGGGGGGGGGGGGGGGGGGGGGGGGGGCGGGGGGGGGGGGGGGGGGC
>Ga0325404_1001591_pt1 | contig 24012 bp, 13 predicted proteins | sample PopdelMetagenome_18_FD_205664 | JGI IMG/M metagenome (GOLD analysis project Ga0325404, IMG submission 205664) | Populus deltoides microbial communities from Bellville, Georgia, United States - Xylem-Control-R1 | ecosystem: Host-associated > Plants > Phyllosphere > Stem > Wood/Secondary xylem...
TATCATTTTATTTATATTATTTAAATTACCAGTCTAAAGACTCGAGTCTCATATTGTTTTTCCTTAATATTTTCTTTCATGTAGATAAAGAATTTGACTGGCCCGCGAGGGATCATGGGACACAAATCTAGTTACTGTAGATTTCATTTCATGCGAGTGAGATGGCACTGACCCGACCCGACATGGCTATTCCTAGAAATCAATGGCTGTAGAGTTGCCACACATGAATAATCACACATTTGATATTCCCGATCTTACCTTTACTTTTTGCGTATCCAAATTCAATTAAGCATTGGATGTTCTCTTCGAGTCATCGACGGTTAGACGGAAGGTACCTCAATAGCACACACTAGGCCCACCCCCAATAACCTAGCCCACATACAAACCCCCAACCCTAACTTTGCTCCAATATCAAAAGTAAATATACACGCGTCACAATTCCACATGATGTTCACGTAAGAATCACTTCCACCAGGTCACGCAAACAAAAACCCCTCCCCTCCCCTCCCCTCCCCTCCATCTAGAGTCTAGAACTCCACGGCCTTTTCGATTGTCTCTCCTCCTCATCAACAGTTACATCATCTCGTCTCTCTTTCTCTTTAATCGATGTCATGGCCACTGCCACCGTGGACTCATCCATCTGTGACCTCCAGAATCATCTACACGCCGAATCTCTCCCTCTAATCGACCTCCGCCATCTTTCACAATCCGAACTCCTCTCCCTCTCCTTCTGTTCCTCCTCTCCCCACCGTCTCCGAAACGACACCGCTGACGTATCCACTCCTAAAATCGACCGTTCCGTCTTCAATGAATCTGCTGGAAGCCGCAAACAAACTTTTTCCCGCCTCCGCCTCGCCCCTCGGAACAACAATGCTTCCCCTTCTTCGAATTCAACTCATGTTGTTCCCTTACAAAATACAGAACGGCAACCTCTCGATGAAGAGAATTCACAGATAATTTCTCTTCTGAAGTCGTTGTTTGGCTCTGATTCTAACTCAATTGAAAACAAGAATGAGCATTATCACAAACTAGTCTCCATTCCTGTTATCTACAATGATTATATGCGTCTGCCTTCAACAAATAATGCGGAATCGCAAAATGTTTCAATCGACATTTGGGATTCTAGTCAAGGAGGAGTGAAAAGATTAGAGGTAGATCATTCGATTTCGATTCGAACTGCTGAATCTAGTTCAAAGAAGAGGAAGCGAGGCAGGCCACGGAAGAATGAGAATGTCAATTTCGATAATAACGATAATAGCGAGTTAGTTGAGAATAAGACTATTGCTGTTGTGTGGGACAATGTGGAAGTGGAGAGTAAGAAGAAAGAGGAGATGGTGATGGTAAATAAGAATGGAGTGGTGGTGGACTTTGTGGCATTGGGGAATATGGAGGATCCATACGGGGAGGAGCTGCGGAGGAGGACTGAGGGAATGCAATTGAAGGCAGAGTTTTTAGGGTTTTTGGAAGGGTTCGAGGGTGAATGGGGTAGTATGAGAAAGAAGAGGAGGATTGTGGATGCTAGCCTGTTTGGGGATGTGTTGCCGATTGGGTGGAAGCTCTCTATTTGCATCAAGAAACAAGCCGGTCGTGTTTGGCTGGCTTGTACAAGATACATAAGGTTTCTCATTTATTTTATTTTTTATAGATTTTTTTAATCGTGGTTTTTGTTGATTGCACTGTGTAAATATACAGGGGACTTGATTTGTGTTTTTTATTTGTCCTGCTATTGCACGGGCAAATGAAGTTGAGTACTGCCTAAAATATGCACAGCAACTTGGAATAGAACTAGATAAATCAACATGATAGAGAACATGCTTTGCAGAAGTCAGATGAAGTGATTTAAATTGGAGTTATGAGTTGTTTATGGAATTGCTGCATCTAAAACTTTTTTCCTCTTTCAAATTTTAACGAGGATGATTTTCTAGTTCTGAATTTAAGAAATTTGACCAAATTTTAACATTTAAGTAAGCAATGAACTTGTGACTGTACACATGTTAAGTGGAGTTCAGTCTGCACAATCAGTTGCATCGAAAGTGTTTATCTCACGTCTTATTCACCTTGGTTATCTTGCACTTAGTTCCCATAAATCGTAGTTTATTCATTGATGTATTCCTTTTTTCTTTCTGTTTCTCTTAAATTTCCATCCATCTAAGCTGGCATTGTCATCTTGGTACTCTCAATATATATAGGTTGCTTGATTTTTCTCAATTTCTCACAATAAGATGTATACCTTCTCTAAAGGATGCTATTGAAAAAAAATCTCTTCAAATTCAAGACATGAAGTTCTGATTCTTGCATTTGTTCCATTGGCATTGTCTTTTTCAGTCATCTTCTTATTGTAGAGGATATATATTTTTACTCTATTCTCAACATGTTTAGTCGGAGAACTGTTATTGTGTCATTATTCATGACAACAATGAAATCCTAAATTGCTACATGCATTTATAACTATTGATTGACCTTACACATTGTGGTTCGTAGGATATTAAATGATAGAAGCTATACCAGGACTCCTATTGGGGCCTTGATTGTCTGTGATACAGTTCTTATTACAGTTTCTAAGTTGCACAGAATATAGAAGATATTACCCTAGGAAGTTAATGTTTCATAATTAATTTTGCGTATTTCATTGGTTGTATAATTCTTACCTACATTTCTTAATTCGATACTATCCAGCCCTAATGGGCAGCAGTTTGTGTCCTGCAAGGAAGTTTCATCGTATTTGCTCTCCTTTTCTGGACTGCATGATGTAAGCCGGTTGAATTTTGGTCACATGGATGGCAGGATTAAGTTGACCGACAAGATAACTCCTTCCATTGTAAGTTGATACTTGTAGTGTTTGTGTATGCATTTTAACTTTCCATATAGTTTTTATTTACTTGTGTGCTGCAGCCTGCAGATCATACACGTAAAGATGGCAAGAATGAGAATGATTTTATTAGCTATATGGCATTGCCTGTTACCTGTAGATCTATTGAGACGGGGGGATGTCCTGTGGAGGTTCAAATGGGGAATAAGTATAAATGCCACAAGTGCACCATGGCTTTTGATAAGCAGGATGACTTGCTTCAACACCTGCTATCTCATCAGCGGGCTCCAAAACGGCTTAGATTTGGGACATCCACAAATGAAGAGGTGATCATAAAAAATGGAAAGTACGAATGTCAATTTTGTCACAAACTTTTTGAAGAAAGGCATCGTTTCAATGGTCACCTTGGGAACCACATAAAAGAATATCTTAAGAGACTTGATGCTTCCAATGGCAAAACCACTGGAGAGAGCGATGAACCTGCATTGGTCAAAATTCCTCTTGGAGCTGGAAAGATCCAAACGTTGATTGAATTTGACAGGGATTCTGATGCAATAACTGTTAACACTAAAATCAGTGATGAAATAAACTCCACCATTCCATATTGTGAATTAAAGGCTATTACTTCTGTACAAACCCATTGTGGTGAGCAGGACAGAGTTTTTATTAGCAGCAATGATGGAGCGGGGAAGATGAATGAAGATACTGATGCTGTGGCAGCTGAAAATAGAGTTTCTTCTGAACCAGCCTTGTTGAATAATGATATTCATAGATCTTCTGATGAAACAGATGTTCCCAAGTGCCCCACCAATGGCACTGGTGATCTTGGTAGGAAGGATAAAAGCTTTAAAAACTGTTCAGTTGCTGGTGGAGCAAGGGACGTAACTTGTATTGGTCACAACAATTCAAATCATGTATCCCCTTGCTTAATTGAGGAACTCAATCAGGAGAGAGATTCTAATTGTGGTTTGCTTGCATCAAATGCTAAGGTGAACACATCTAATGATGACAGTATTGAGGATAGACATTGTTCTAGTCCAATTGATAACATGGTAATTGATGGTTGGGATATAGATGGAAAAGGTGAGCCAATAACTGGCTGTTGCAACAGTTATGCTGCAATGGGGGGGAATGCTGCTGTTAACTTGAGGGAGCAAACAATTTCTGTAGGCTGTTATGTTGCAGATAGTGAGACAGGTCCTTTTACTTTCAATGCAGTGGAAACCATGCTGGAAAAAGGTTCTAAAGGGGGTTTAACAGGTATTGAGAACAACATGAACAGTGTTTGTACTGGCATGTCAAATGAGAGCAGATTTGATGATGTGGTGAAGTCTGGGACTAATGAGATAACAATTGTTTGTTGTGGCGATAACACTGTACTGGGTGATGATAATGTGACTAGCAATGAACAGGGGGGAAATCATGGGGCTGGCTCAGTTATTCCATTTTTGAATCAGCATACACATCTTGTTGAAAATACTATCACAGGGGCTCCTAAATGCATACTAAGAGAACCCTGTCAAGGAAAGGAATCCGAAGATTGCCCGATTACTACATCTGGTAATGAGCAATTATTCGACTTTGAAAGTAATGTAATTAAGGTTTCTAATGGCACATTAGATGTGGCCAATCACGATCAGGTTGGCAGTGAGATTGATCTAGTCCCACAAACCTTAACTAGTATTAAGCAGGAAGAAATTTCTAAAACCTTTACATTTGCTCCATTTACAAATGGATTTGCTTCAAAAGACTATGGTATCTCCAATAGCGTACTGGAGAAGCTTGAGCAGGGTAGAAATTCTGGACGCGGATCATCTGACAATGAGCAATCCCATGATGTAAAGGATATTGTGAATGGTTTATCATTCACCACAGTGGAGGAAGACAATCAACAGGAAGTTAAAATCTCTTGCAATGGTGAGCTACATATTGCTGCAGATGACAATTGCACTGAACAGGATGCAGATGTTGGGACAGGCACTGTGCAGAAATGTTCTCTTTTTGCTGGGAGTCAGCTCGCATTCACTGCCAAAGATAATCCCACTGGTCCCTACAGTGGCGCTGTGGATGAGCTGAAGCAGAAAATGGATTCTGTAGAGAGTGCGGTTTGTCCATCTGGCAGCGAGCCAGTGTGGAGTGTTGAAAAGAATTTGCAGACTGCTTTTACAGGTTCAGTTCAGGAGGAGCCTAGGGTAGAGAACTCAGAAAATCCTAGGAAGGATGATTCAGGGATTGGTTTTAGCAGCCACCCTGGACCAGATGAAAGTGATGTCATATCTGAGTTTATGTGGAGAAACGATGGAGAAAGTAACCTGCTAAGTGATTTTGCTGATACTTCATGTCAACCAGTACAAACATCAAGCTTTTTTCCTCCATATGATGCAGTGTCAGATAAGGTATGGCGTGACCATTTTCTTTATGTTGGTGAGAAACCAATGCCTGTTTATGCTAATGGATTAGGTGGTAGCTCCATTTTTTTCTTCAGAAATTTACGTAGTTCATCTTTTTTATTGTCTCTGAGATCACCCGAGGATAATCAGTGGCAAATCTACATGCAAGGGAAGGGGGGCTATTGCCCCTCTTAATTTTTCACACTTCCCACTTTAGGCCTTGTAGTTTTCAGCTTTTCATGATATTTCCAAGTAAAAATACATTGCCCCCCCCCCCCAAAAAAAAAAAAAAAATCCTATGTCTTACCTAGGAAAGAAATTGCCTTGATGAATATTTCTCACTTTGCCACTGGTAGCTTTTAATTATAGGGATCGGTGATATGAATTACCTTCTCCCCTTACATTTTGTCTTCTATGGTTTCCTTGGTCACTATAAGGGCATGCATTTCTTTCAAGTTATTCAATGTTATATTTTAGAAAAACTGAAATATTTACTTAGACATAAATTATTTCCCAGTGAGGAGTTGATGAAATGACTGTTATTTTAGCTTTAAAACATGAAGTGAAAAGCTCTTGCTTGTTATATGGTCAGTGGAATTCTTGATTTATCATTTTTTTTTATTAATGAACAGGGTGAAAGTGAACTCTTTGCAGAGAAATTTGGTGCTACATCAGGTTTTGAAGGGCTGAAATTGGGTGGCATGGATAATATGGAATGTAATCTTCCGACTTCTCAAGTAAGCTCACATTCAGATGAATCCAAGGTTGGTACATATGATGCTGTTATACCTAAAGGGATTGCTTCATCTATTTGGCTTGCAAAGGAAAATTTGCCTTTTGTGCCAAAAGATTCAAGCAGGCACCATGTTCCTGCTGTGTGTGTCTGGTGTGGGAGGGAGATTTGTCAGGAGGCTCTTGAATCTGAAGGACAAACAAGCACCATGGGTTTTATGTGTGCAGAGTGCACTGCCAAGTTGTCCAGGCAATTCAACGGATAGTAAAATGGGTTGCCTATTAATCTTCCAGGCTCCCATGAGAAATGCTCTCATATATGCAAATTCTCATAAGGAGAACACCTCAGGTAGTTTCTACTTTTTTCATTCAGAAAGTATTTCTTTGGGCTAGAAATGATTCCATGTTTTACGTTTTCAAAAATCTATCTGGTTGTTACCCTGTAGCCTTCTAAATGTCGAGCTAGGTGACAAATTAACAATTATCTTGGTAGGTTCAAGTTTTTGAACTGTGGATATGTTTTTGGGCATGTGAATAGTTATTAGCAGACCATATTTCAATTTGTACAGACTCTGGAAAAACCCAACTGGTCAATTTAGTCTCGAATTCTTCTCTATCATGCAGCAGTAGTTGTTTATGAAGTTATTTTAATGTGCTTTCACTTTAAATTTCTATATATAGCTTTTTTACATGTATTTGACTATTATGTATCAACTATATCCAACCTTCCATGCTTGTTACGTGCTTGGGTTTGTTGTATATTTTTCCTTAAATAGCTTAGCATGTAAATGCATATGATTTTCTCTTTCTGGCAGCCTGTATGTGTCTCACTCTGCTTCATATGGTACCTCAATGTTTGCTTCCTCTAGGATTACCCCGTTGATCAAGTTAAATGGAGAAGACCAGTTTTCTTGTACCCAGTATTACCCAGTATAAAAGACAACCTTATGCCTATAGCTCTCATGCTCTATAACAAGAATAATATTCAATCTGACTCATCCTTTATTTTCCAGACGATGTAGTGAAAGCTTGCACAAAAGCGGTCATTGGCTTATCAGGGCTATTATACGAGAGGCTGAATTTTGAAGGTCTTGTGACTCTGCTTTGACTTTTGCCAAGGGGTTAGTATTGTTTCATCTGTGTTTGGATGACTTAGTTTTGCAATTGCTTTATCTTGTGAACTCGCTAGTTTTCCATCACAAGAAAGAATCAAAAAGCTAATTGTGACCATTGGTTTAGGGGCTGAATTGGGTCTCCACTGAAATGCATCCTTTCTTCTATTTTCAGTTTATGAAACTAACTAGTTATTGAGATGACTGTACAAGTCTAGAGATTTTTCTGTGGTGATGAATCTCCTAGATGTTATCGTTTCCATACTTCAATTTTTTTTTATCTCAAAATTGATGAAGATAAAAAAATTTCCCCACATAACTTAGGGTTATCAAAATACACGGAGAAGATGAAATACCCCGGTACAAGAATATGAAAATGTATTTCTCTGTTGGCTTTGCTTTGCTTTGTTTCCTATAGAGAGATGGGATGTTCTAAAAACTTGCATTGCTTGCCTATGGTTATCCAAAAAAATTTTTGGGAGGAGCAGGGGTGTGAAACTCTGAATATCATCATTTAATGAAACTGATCTGTTTCTTAATTTTGTTAGACATTTTTTAGCCTGCACTATATAGGATCATTGCGTTGTAAACTAGGCAAAGTTTTTCAATAGCAACGCCAATTTGCTGACATGGGCGTTGGCACGTGGTAAAGTTAGATAGTCGAAGAGTGTGTGTGTGTGTGTGTGTTTTTCCCGAACAACAAATGGTTGGGTCCTCAGGTCGTTTTTGCTGTTATCCATCTTCAACGCCGTTCCTTACTGAAACGTATTTATTTATTATCTTGTCTGCATTCTTTGAAACACTTTCACTTCCGGTCATCCACTCCCCATTCTCTTTCCTTGAATGCTTGTCATTGTCCTACAAGTTGGACGAGACTGATAAGGAACTTAACAAAGCAGGTCCATCGGAACCTGCTTGCCATTCTAAAGTTAGTTGTACTGTCCATGGCTTTTTTCTCACAATAATTTTATCTGGGCCCTGCGGCGATCGGTTTGACAGCCGACTCACGCTTCAATGCCCGACAAGGTACATTCATGTGAGGACACTAGCCTCGGAACTTGAAATTCTCTTTTAATTCAGAACCGTTTAATTTCATTTGAATTTAATTTATAAATAAATTTAATTTATATGTTTAGAAGATGAAATTTAATTCATTTTGATTTTTATATTATCCTTTTTTTTGTTATTTTCATCTAACTTTTTCAAATATATATTTTTTAAAAAATGAGTAGATGAGTATTTAAAAAAAATAGTTCTAACATTAATTTTTATCTATTTGAAATTTTGAAATTGTAAATCAAGAGGTTGCAAATATAAAATTTAATTAAAAACCCTGAAAAGGGTTCCAAGCATGCTGATATTAATATTATCCTAGCAAGGTCACCTCCAAATTGCTAATGTGAAGTCAGAGAAAGATTCGTTGTTTTTCTTTTATAGCACCATTTTCTTAAGCCCTTCTGTCAAGTTTATTTTGAGAGAGTGAACCATTTAAAGAAGGAATCCGCCTAGTAGCTCAATAGGAGGGCTCGATGCTTCGAAGGACAAAAGGTTTGGTTGCCAACTTGCAAACCACTCTGTTAAACATAATGTGGCATCTTATGTGTCTGCTTTCAGGGCTGGCACAGGGAACAGACACACGATCAATGAACACCCAAAGCCCCATGCAAAAAAAAAAATTCTATTTAAAAACAATTTAAAATAAAGTTAAAATCTTCCAAAGTTGCGGTATAAAGCCGAGGGAAATATTACAAGATGCGTTTATCAGGATGAGATGTCAAAAGCGAAGGGACAAAAAAAAAAAGAAAAAAAAAGAAGGAAGTCAAACGAGCGTGTAGCAATCAATATTTTTTCCTGGGACCGCAGAAAGAGAAGGCATTACCCATAGCAAAGCGAAACCCGCTGGATTGGCCCCCCTTCCCCTTCCCAACTAAAATGCGCACCTTCACCTTCCTAATAGCTTCCTCTCAAAACCACCCTTTCATTATCTTATAAATAATAATAATAATAAAAAAAAAAAAAAAAACAACCCCCCAACTTTTATCCATTGAAATTTGATACCTCCCTCCCCCCTTTAATTTCCTAATGTTCATCATTATCAGAAACGCAACTCTAGATACTCCTACGATCCATCAAATTTTCTATTAACACTGCAATCACTCACCAAAAATATGCATTATTTTGTTGTCCCTTTCTCGATCATCTACCGACCGACCCTCCAACGCTAAAATGCGCTATCTTCTATTTCCCTCCTCTCCTTTGATCTTGTCTTGTTCTCTAACAGGCAAACATCACTGATTTTAGCGGGTTATATGTTTTTCTTTCTTTTGCGGTTTTCGATGACGCAGACTAGGGTTTGGCGACCTCGGATCTTGTTATCGATGATGATTTATGGGAGTCTTGTGTGCGCAACCGCCGCCGACTCTCATACTGTTTCGATTTGTCCAATAGAGTCTGTCACAGATTGGATCTTTGGGTTTCGAGATCAAAACTGCGTCGTTTCTGGTGCTAATGAATCTCCCTGTTTCGCTGGTGTCACCGAGGTACGCCGACACTTTTATTTCTTCCTTGCCTTCAAAAGAAAAAAAAATATCTTTCTTGGAATTGAAAACTCTATTCTGACATTCCTGTGCTTTTTTTCTTTTCAAGAAAAAGAAAAGAGTGAGCTTTATTGAAACTTGATACTGTGAATGCAATTAAATGAATTGGAATTGTAAAAATTATTCGATTGGGATTGACCCCTTTTTGTTAAGCTGTTTAATCAGAGCTGCAAGATGACACTGGAGAAAAATTATTTCAGATAAAAAATTCTATACTGTTGTCAATTTCGTGATTCTTGTGTTTGGGTTTTTATCCATGTTAGCATATCCGGGTAGCTCATTAGGCTTTCTTTTTTCTTTTTCTTTTTTAAAAAAGGTTCAGGATTTGGCAATTTATTGCCTCTTTTAAGATAATCTTAGGGAAAATTAGTTTTATCTGCGGAAATGCATTATCTGTCTGTGGAAAGCAAAAGGCATGTCTGCTAAAATATGAAAGTGATACACCTGGTTGAACAGATTTGGAAATTTGCTTTCTTGTGAATGAAAATGGTTGTGTAGTTCTTAACGACATTTATGTTTGTTGTTGTGAAGGGAGACGAGATTTCGTTACAAAAGGCACTTAGTTTAGTTCAGAAGAATAGTCATGAATATGTAGCTCTGCTTTTTTATGCATCATGGTGCCCCTTCTCTGGTACTTTTAGACCAAGCTTCTCCATCCTTTCCTCTTTGTACCCTGTGATTCCCCATTTTGCCATTGAAGAATCATCCATCAGGCCAAGGTTTGTATACTAAAAATATAAAATGCCATCTTTGTAGATTCTTACCTGCTGTTGTGGCATCTTGTAGCCTTGGAGTAATTAACATTATTGATTTTTCTGCAGCATACTATCCAAGTATGGAGTTCATGGATTTCCTACTCTTTTCCTATTGAATTCTACGATGCGTGTGCGCTATCATGGCTCACGTACTCTTGGCTCTCTTGTCGCTTTCTACAGTGATGTTACCGGTAAGGGCTTCCTTTCCTTCCTTTCCTTCATGTATTTTCAACTGAAAGCTTCCACTTCTAGTTTTTTATGATTTTGGTTTCCTCTCTTCATCTGTTTATGTACAGAAGTGTAAGGGACTTTATACTAGATTATTCAAAGTATGGAATTCCCTTCTCCTAATTGTTGATTGAGTATTTCGAATGACTATTAGTATGTAAACCATAGAAAATGGCAACACATGCTTTTCTTTCTTAAAGAACTTTCTTCTTTTATGCCTGTATTATATCGAGTTGTCTTTCTACTGCGGGATTTTATGAGCTTATTGCTTGGTTTAGGTATCAAGACTGCATTCCTGGACGAAGGATCAGTGGACAAAATTGGACGAGCATCACACCATGAAAAATATGACACACCTGAGCAAGAAAGCTGCCCGTTCTCATGGGCAAGATCTCCGGAGAATTTGTTAAGGGAGGAGACATGTTTGGCCCTGGCAACAACATTTGTGCTTCTGAGGTTGTTTTACTTGACTTTCCCAACCATGCTTGCATTTGCACAATTTACTTGGAGGAGACACGTGCAGAACATGAGACTGGGGAGCTTGTTAGAGCATCCTCGGGCTTATCTGAATCTTAATCGAGCAATACAGCTATTTAATTCCCTGAAGGAGCCATGCAAGAAGAGTAATTTGCAGGAAGGGGCAATGAATGCTAGGGCTTGGGCTTCCAAGTCCCTTGCTACTGTTTCAATAGGGGATGCAAGCACCAGTAGGGGTGCACCTGTGAGTGAATGTCGTTGAGTTTTTCTCTGGCGGAGGAATGGATATTCCACTTGTCAAAAAAGGTGGGAGGGGCTGATTAGGGATGTTCCAACAGAAAATTTGTTCGGACATTCTGTTTATGTCGAGCTGGCTTTGGTTCAAGATCATCTCGGCATTCCTGATGGTAGTGTCAGCATTTGTGACGACGATGCATGTTGACGATGTAGTAATACGTCTTCCATTTGTTTATAATTTAGAATACAATTTATTTAGCGTTAATGTCGAAATAATTGGAACTCAATTTGTGAATAGATTGTACATGAGACTCAGATGTCTTGTCGCCTTTTCTTTTCCAAATAAGCAAGCCTGTCAATCTGCGTTTCATACGATATTTTGAAAATTTTGACACTACGACGAGATTGCCCTCGCAAATTTATAACTTTTTTGGAGAATGTAGTGAAACTTTTTTTAATGTATAATGTTTTTTTTGTGGATTCTATATTTCTAATAATTCTGTTAAATTACGCGACACTTGTTGAAAATTTATGCATTAACTCATAAAATAGGATGTTCGTTTGAAAAATAAAAATATAAATCAAGGAAATTTAAATTAAAAAACCCAAACGAACGAAAACTAAAAACAAAGTTTAGTTACAAATACTCTTTTGTTAGAAATTTATATTTTCTTATAAATATTTAATAAGAGGGTATTTGTAACTAAATTTTTTTATGTTTTTAATTTTATGTTAAATTCCCTTTGGCTTCGTGAGTTTATTTTGTGTTTTTTTTTTATTTTTTAATATTATGTTAATTGAAAAGTGTTAATAATTTTGTTTTGGCATGTTAATCCAGATTGACTGAAATTGTTTTTTTAATTAATTTTTTTTAGTTTCATCATTTAACATCAAATTTATTATAAATGAAGTTTCATAATTATAATGATCTCATAACTTGGTATGCAGATTGATCGATGAACTCGAGTTGATATGAATTGATCCAATATGTTATCATCTTAATGTTTATTAAGAAAATCTCATCTTAAATATTTATTTTGAGTCAAAGTATATTTTTATCGATTATCCAAATTATTTTTAAATCTTAAATATTTATTTTGAGTTAAAGTATATTTTTATCGATTATCCAAATTATTTTTAGATCCGTTAAGATGACTAGGTCATATCAAATTAATTTTTATATAATTTAATTTTTTTCTATTAAAAATACTATAGAACATTTTTTTTTTACATTAAAAAAATATTCCAACCCCAACATAACATGCGACAATTATCTAGTAATTACTTTATCAACAATGATTCTAACGATTTATTTCAAGTAGAAAAACATATACAGAAATAAAAAATCAAACAACATCAGCTTTGATAAGAATATTTTCTACTAATCTTTAAATATATATATTTTTAACTATCTCTCATTATGATTTATCTCTCTTCAATAAAGTAATTATTTTTAGCTATTTCTAGAATATTTTAAAATTTCATGAAAATGTGTACATCAACTTTCATTTGTCAGTTAAAACTTTTTTGAAATAAAATCTTAGATATAACTCGTTCTATTACTGCAAGTTGAGCCAAAAAAAAAAAGGAATGTAGAAGAAAAAAATCTAAATACTAAAAAACTCTTGTAATCAAACTTGTTTCTTTCATACTTAAAAACTTATATAAATTCATAATTAATTAAATTATATTTGAGTTGTTCTTATGTAACTTTATTTAACTTTATTATCTCAATATTTCTAAAAAAAAAACAAAAACAATATGTCATGTTAATTTACTAAATCCACAATCCTGGTCATAAATTTCATTTAATCTAATTAATTTTTTTTATTATATGATAAAAATTAATTTAACATTAATTGAAAAAAAATTAATTAAAAATTTTATATTAAAAAATAAAATAAAAAAATAAAAAATCTGGGCCACTTGCTTTTCTTTTTTATGACGTCAGTCTTCACATTTTCGCTGAAATAAAATTTTGAAACCAGTAGGAATCAAATCTACGACCTCAAGCATCGATATGAATGCTTCAACCAGTTGAGTTACTGATAAATTTGTTAACAAATGCTTAAAATAATATTTTAATTTGATTTATTGTTTATTTAAACAGTTAAACCATCATTAATTATTTTAATTGTTTTAATAATATCTTTTTATTATTGTTGTTGTTGTTATTATTTAAATAATGACCCTTTTTCTCACTTAAATGAAAATTTAAATCCAAAATAACAATAAAAATAGGAGACGCGGGACCAAGTCTCGATGGAGGATGGGATTATGATCGACACCTTGACTGTATTTTGTAAAAATAATTTTAAAGCTCCTATACTTCATGTAACTGTGTTTCAGTTTTTAATATTAGAAGGTTATTTAACTTTACTTGGAATAAAGAAAATATAATATTTGATAAAACACAAAAGCAAAAAAAAAAAATAAATTTATTGACTATCCAGTTCGAAAACATTCGTTGACCATCCTTCCATCAAGCAACCCACTCACCACAAGACATAGGAGCTGGCCTCCAAAAATAAATTAAATTTGAGAAAAATTATACTACGATCGAAAGCAAAAAGAAAACAACAAGAAGAAAAACAATAAAGAAAAAAAAATCAGACAAAAATCTAGAAGCAAGGGGGACCTTCTTGATCATCTATCTATCTAACCCATCAGACAGCCTTCAGTACTCAGCAGGCTTTCTAGTCCACATCACTGCCCCCATGCGCGCACCAAAATTCCCATCCAACGGCCAGATTTCCCCGAAACCCTAACACACACGGCTAAGATATCAACAAAATATCTCATAAACCGCATACACTGCAGCGCAGCGGCCCATTTGCGAAGCTCCAAAATATCTCATAACAGTTATCCATACCCAAAACCGCAATAGCGACAAAAATCACACATTAGAGGAGCGAGAGAGAGAACAGAAAGCAAATCAAGAATGGAGAAGGAGAGAGAGCAGCAGGTTTACTCGGCGAGACTTGCAGAGCAAGCTGAGAGATACGATGGTACGACTACGTGTTCTATTTCATCGATCTTACAGTCTGCTCCCTTTTTTATATGTATTTCCTGCTGATTCAGTGGATTATTAAAAGGGTGGATTTGTGTTTTATTACGTTGATCTAGTAGCTGTATTGACTGTCAATAGCCCATTAGTACATTATCATATTTGTTTAGAAATCAGAATTATCATCGAGGAATTTCTGGACTTCTAATAGAGCTAAATCTGTCCAAAAAAAAATTAGCATTTCGATTTGGTAGCGTTGTCTCTCCTTTTGGTATGTGGATGGGTTAAAAGGAGAGGCAGATAACGATCTTTATATATATATATATATATTTTTGTGGATTTGAATAAAGCAAATTTTTCTTAAGCACCCGATGATGAAAGAGTATGCACGCTTCTTAAAGCGACAAGTGAGGCTACTTATCATTGAAGATGTATGATTTATGTAGAAGGTTTCTAATTTCGATTCTGTTAGTTTTTTTTGTGTTCCACTTGGCCTAATGTAATCGGTTGAATTGCTATCTTTACTTTCCTTTTTTTGAGAAAAATAAAATAAAATAAAATAAAATATAGATAAATTATGTTGAATAAGAAAACATAAAATGAAAGACTACTTGTTGCAGAGATGGTAGAAGCAATGAACAAAGTTGCAAGGTTGGATGTGGAGTTGACAGTGGAGGAGAGGAATCTGGTGTCTGTGGGTTACAAGAATGTCATTGGCGCAAGAAGAGCATCATGGAGAATACTATCTTCCATTGAACAGAAGGAGGAGGCCAAGGGGAATGAACAGAATGTGAAGAGGATAAAGCAGTACAGGCAGAGGGTTGAAGATGAACTTGCAAAGATCTGCAATGATATATTATCAGTCATTGATCAGCATCTCATCCCATCCTCCTCAACTGGGGAATCAACTGTCTTTTACTATAAGATGTAAGATTTATTGCAGTACCCCTTAAACTATTTCAAAATGTAGAGCAAATAATCCCAAGATGGATAACAAAATATGGTTTTCGAAGCCCTGTAAACTCCCTAACAATGGACGAAAAGCTATACAGATTAGGTTGGCTATTTTTTTTTATGGATTAATGCAACCAAATTCTTAGATGTACAGTAAGGATAGGAAAACAACAAGAATTCTGTAAATGTACTCATTTTGGTAGTATATAATTAATGAATGAAGGAGATTTTAGGCTAATTACCTTGGTTGGTTTTTCTTATCCTGTCCTTTTGTTCATGACTTTATACGTGCTGAATTCATCTTATTCATTCCACAGGTTTTGTAATCTTACTTTACCTCTATTTGAATCTATTTCTTATGTGGATCTTTTCTTGAATTCTTTTTTTCAAGGCAGGAAGGGAGACTATTATCGTTATTTAGCTGAATTTAGAAGTGCTGATGAACGTAAAGAAGCTGGAGATCAGTCCCTTAAGGCTTATGAGGTATTTGTGAACCTTCTTTTGTGCCAGAGTTTCTCTTCTTCTTTTTTCTGTCACTTTAAACCATTTTACTTATGAAGCTGACAGATCATTTAATCAGAGCACCACTCATGTTCTTCTTTGTGCTGCAGGCAGCAACCTCTACTGCTATCTCAGATCTGCCTCCTACCCATCCAATTAGACTTGGCCTGGCACTCAACTTTTCCGTTTTCTACTATGAGATTTTGAACTCCCCTGAAAGGTTAACATGCATCTCTTTCTTGCCTAACATACTGAAACATGACAAATTGTTTGCAAATACCGCATGCACACACGTCCAGTTTGTTGAACTTGAGGAGTACTGTTAGCTATTTTGCTGTCAGCTCTGAATAATGTATCACATTTTTAAACTACATCTGTATCATGCAGGGCCTGCCACCTGGCTAAACAAGCATTTGACGATGCTATCGCAGAACTTGATAGTCTCAATGAGGAATCTTACAAGGACAGTACCCTTATCATGCAACTACTCAGGGACAATCTCACTTTATGGACCTCAGATCTGTCTGAGGAAGGAGGTGATATTCGAAGTGATAACTTGTTAATGGAATAAATATGAGTTTGACTGGAGTGTCGAGTCAAGACTTCCATTGTATATGGACATTGAACTGATGAAAATGCTATTTAATTTGGCAGGTGAGCACACTACAGCTGTTGAACCCAGGGCAGAGGTAAAGCAAAACTGAGCTTTTATAATGTGTGTGTGTGTGTGTTTGTGTTGTTCAGAATCTAAACATGCATGCCTGCATCCAGGCACACCTGCATACCTATGAAATATACTCATAGCATGTAAAGTGTATTCCTGGGGCCTTATTTATGTTTCTTATTTTCTCCATTTATGCTCATCAGAATTAATTTTGCAGAATTAGTCAGGATCGTGGAGATCAAATCTTTTAAAATGCCAGAATGACTCTTTCAGTGGTAGTACAGGGAATGGTGGACCGTTGGCTTGTATCTATTTGCTGAACAGATGTTTTAAGACTGTTATGCCTTCTTTTCTCTTAGAACACTTGCAACTGGAATGATTGTGGTTTGCTTTTAAATTCACAGCTTTTAACAAATTTACACATTCTGTTTAGAGCACCTGGCATATTTCTGTCCTGATTTGAAGATCTCTTGCCCATTATTTTTTTCCTGCTTGCTCAGTGTAAGATTCAGAGAACTCGTCAATTCTACTTTAGATCGTCATAACCAGTTTATTTCCTGTTTACTGTCTGCAATTTATTCCACTCCTGAATAAGACTGATTGATATAGGGGATCGCCATGGTCTGTGAATGATGGTTCTGTTTAAGGAACATGTTTTCCTTTAATGCATGAAATGATCCTTCGAGCACGTGGATGGACATTGTGAAGGGAAAGTGGCAAATGAAGAGAAATTCTGAAAGTGCATGATGGGGAAATTAAGTAGTAGAAATCAAGACTAAAGATATTTAAGCTCGTAAAAGTGGGTGGTTGATAGCATGAAAACCATTGCAGTACACAAGCGATGAAGAATGTTAAAAGAGCTCCAAAAATTTTGTGTGTACCGCCATTCCACCATTTAATGGTGCTGTTAGCCCTCAAATCGCATTGATGTTTTGAATCTCCAGTCAAGTGTTCTGTAATTTTGACTGAATGGAAGCTGGGCTGCCTGGAGGAGGCTGCAAATCGACCAGGAACGACTTCAAGAGCTTGATGAACTCCTTCGGCCTCTCTACATTGAAGGCATGCCCTGTGTTCTTGACTATCGTCAGATGAGCATTATCCCCCAAATGCCTGTCACAGCACCGCATTATTTAGAAAAAAACTCACAAGCAAAATGGATGTTCATTCAATTCAGTCGATGCTAAGAGACCAACCTCTTCAATCTGTGTCCTAATTCCAAAGGAAAAACCCGATCATGCTCTCCCCAGATTATCAAAGTTGGCTGCATTGCAATTCAACGGCCTTCGCTATCATCATCGAGTGGTTAATTCAATCTAAACTAAGCACATATAGAAAAGGATGACCAAACCTGTGTAAGCTTGGGAATGTCTGAGAGCTTTCGGTCTTTCGGAACAGCTCGAATCAAATCTCTTTTTTCTTCCACGTATTCTCCACACATTGCCTGACCAAATGACCAAATTTTAAGTTTTACTCCCAACCGTCTACAGTGTATTATTAATCATACCATCTGAACATTAAAATGCGTCGGTGAACCTCCACCAAAACTAACTTAATGCAAATATAGTCTGGTCGATAGTCACACCCCTCTTCTAAACAAGATTATATTAATTTCAGACCACAAAACTACCAAAGCACCAAAAGTTCTTAGCTCTTAAATGTGTTAAATCATAACTGTTGGATAAACTTAAACGTAGCGAAGAAGGAATTACAGCACTCACATCAATGAAATCAGCCAAGAAACAAGATGGTATCAACCGCACAGGAGGTGGCCTGAAAAACGTGTAACCCACCAACTCTCTAAGCTTGTCAGGACTCTGTGGCACCAGAATCCTTCCAGCCTCCTCCAAATCAGATACCGCAAAAACCCCTTCAATCAAGTCCTTCTCTTCCATACAAATCCCTGAGCAACATATCACCACTCTCTCCACGGCCTCCGCAAACTGGGCTGCCATACTATACCCGACAAACCCACCATAACTAAGCCCAACTAGACTAAACTTCTGCACCGAGTGGGCCTCCATGACACGCATCAGACATTGGGCCTGGAAAGACTCGGTTCTCTCGGGCCGGGTTGTGTATGAATCCCCGAAAAACACAAGGTCCGGCACGTAGACGTTGAAATAAGGAACAAAGTGTTGGATGACGTCACCCCATTGCCATAATGCGTTGGCTCCAAGGCCGTGGATTAGGAGGAGATCGGGTTTGGAGTCTTTTCGGGTCTTTGGCACCCAGCAATGCATTACAGTACCATCTTTGAGGTCCGTGATTTCGGATTGGAGCCCCGATCTTGTAAAAGTGGACCTGAAGCACCAGTTTTTGGTCCCTGTGAAACTGAAACACCTTGACATCCTCTGATTTGCAACACTGGCAAGAACTAATCGAGAAAGAAAGAAGAAAAGGATGCCTATGTTAGTAAGCTCATAAACTAAGAGTTATTATCAGGATGTTTTATTGATTTCTTTTCTTTTCCGGATCCTTAGTTTTGAAGTGCAGGTGAGACAGACAGGAGATGCAAGAGAAAAGTTATTTGCAAGTGGTGGTGCTGTGGTCCGTGGAGAGAGCAGAAGAGGGTTAATTGCAGTGCAGGCATGGCCATCAGTTTTTAAAATTTGAGGGGCCCTAGCACCATAAAGGAACATCAGACAAAATAAATAAGCAGAGGTAATAAAGATAATGAAGGATCATGTCATTTGGATCACATGTCTTAATTAATTAATTAAATAAGCAAAGGTAATAAAGATAATGGTAGCAAAGGCTGCGGGCATGGTTGACAGTTTGGTAAGTGAACCACAATTATGACATTTGGAGTGAGGACTGGTAGAAGCTACAGAATCAGGTCTAAACTGATAGATATTTACCAACAATGGCATTCATTCATGTGGACCACAAGTCCCTCATTTTCCACGATGGATGGGCAGGTTTGTGTGGATTGAAACTATTTCATTAGCTGGTGCATTGCTGGCCAGCTCTCCATTTCAGTAATATTATTACTTGTTGGGCTACTGCCATGGATCCCTGCAATGTGATTTCTCCATGGTGGGATTGCGTGCCTAGATTTTGAATACTGCTTGTTCAATATGAGACTAGGTTGGTCAAATTGAAGATTCTATGGTCTTCATGTTCAAGAAATGGATTTCAAATGAGTGTTGGTGGAGGAGTAATTTATTTATTGTGATTAAACCACGCACCAGCCGCTCCCTCATATTTAGAAGATGCATGCAACTGATTCTACTCGTTAAAAACATAGTTATGAAACATTTTTTTTTCATTTATTTATATGCTATTCATTTTTCTATTCTCTTTTATTTTTGTGCCATGTTTTTTTGTTTTATTTATTTTATTCTTATTCTTCTTATTACTATTTTTATTTTAAATAATTTATAAAATTAAATATTTTTTTCAATTTCATCTTCATTTAATTTTCTTATTTCTAAAATTTAGTCTTCATTTTTTTCATTACTATTTATCTAATTTAAGATTGTTTTTATAATTGATTTGTTTTTATAATTTCATCCTCTTTTATTATTTTTCCTATAAGATTTTATTAGTATTCTTTTGATTGTTGTTTTTTTCTTTGAAAAATTAATTTTTTAAAATTCGCTTGGGTTTACTTGGTTTTTTTCTTTATTATTTTTTGAGAATTGTTTTTTTCAATCCCATCATTCAACATTTATTTAATTGGAGATTGTGATCTATTTTTTTTATCTACTTCCTACCTCCTTTGTGTTATCTTTTTTTTATTGGGTTATCTCGAATCTTTTTTGTTAAATTTATTTTTTCAAATAAAATTTTATTTTTAAATTAAATTGAGTTAATTGATTAAATATAGATATGAGATGCTTACTCTGTGATGTTTTGTTTGGTGTGCTTTTTGGGTCATTGTTCTCACAATTTGTGTAGTTTTTTTCGATGTCATCATGCAATCTTTTACAATGAAGTTTGAATCTTCTAGACAAGCTCTTCTGGTGATAGACGATATTCATAATGGAGCAATAATAAATTTTCAGCGAACTTTTCTTTCTTCTCTTTTTATATATGATATCAGCATTTATTTTTTATAATTAATTATTTTTTTCCTTACAAATTGTCTCTATTCCTGCTTATTTTTAAAATTAGATTATTAAACTACTCAATCTTTTTTAGATACAATCAAGGTAATGACCTGACGTCAAAAAAAAAAAACAGAGATTTTTAGAATACCCAATCTTTTTAAATCAAAGTATTATGTTTATCTTCTTCATTAAAAACATTATTATGAGTAATTTTTTTTCACGTCAAGAAAAATTAAACCTGTCCACGAAGTGGCTCACGCCACCGATATAATTTAAACTAGAAGTAAAAGATGAAGTGTGAATCATTTCCGTTACTAGGAGGGCATGGCCAGGAAAATCACTTTTGCATACGAATGAATTTCCTCCATTAGATCACCTAGAATAGATCCAACGGGTCATAATGCCTTAGGAAATTTTGTTAATTTTTTTTTTAGTTTAGTTTATCTTGTAAAGGAAAAGGAACAATTTTAATCTCATGCCTTCCTCACTAACTGATCTGTCCACCCTCATTTACTAACATCATGGTTGCTATATCCGGTCTAAATTGTAGTCCAAAAACCACCATTATGAGATTGAAACGACATCCATTAGAGCGCAACCGTGGCAAGGGGTAAAGCACAGGGGGGAAACTACCTTGAAGGGAGGGGCCGGGGCGTGGCACCCTCAAATTTTGTAAAAACATGCATTTTAGTCCTGATTTTTTTTAAAAAAATCAATTATATCCTCCAATTTTACATGTTTCGCACCCTCAAATAATCTTACAAGCCAAGTGAATGCCATGGACAAAAGTAGCATGAGCAGTCCAAGAACTGCTCTCTCATGTACTTGTTTGCTTGTCCCTCCAGTCCTAATTAATTTTCTGGTTCGCCTCTAGGAAATTAAGCAGCAAAAGCTCAGCAACCACAGAATAAGTTTTATACATAGCAAAACCAGAGGGACTTGGACTTTCATTCATGGACAAATTAAGTCATGAAACTCTTTCATGATGCTAATGTTCTTGTTAAATATATGATCTTCAATGCAGTGCAAGAAAACGGGATAGAAAGTGACAATGATTTAGAGGACTAAAACAAAATTACCGCAAATGAATTAGAGTAAATTAAAACAAAAAAGATATATTGAGATGTTTTTGAAAATTGGAAATAAGAATCGAGATAGAGGGAGCAAAAATCCCAAGTTGTACTGTAGTTTTTTTGACCTACCATTTTTAAAATTAATTTTTATTTAGTCTTGTTGGAATTAAAATAAATATTTGTGAACAGATAATAATTTAAATTATTTTTTTTATTTCTCTCATTGATGTATTTTTTGTAAAAAAATTTTTTTTGTTATTGGCAACATATTTTTTAATAAAAAATATAGCTCTTCAATCAAAATTCCATTTCCTTATTCATTTATTTGTATTTTGTTTTGACAAATAAAAATCCTTACTTTTTTTAACATAAGCTTATCGTGATTAGATAAGCTAAAAACACAAAACAAAAAATGACTCCATATATCGGTACTTCATTAAAGAATAAATTAAAATAATAATTAATTTGAAAAAAATTACAATAAAAATAAAAAAATAAATATTTTATTCTTGATGAATATTTACAAGCATATTTTTTATATATAAAATTTGAATATCAGGTTAATATATAATTAATCAAAAAATAATTTTCAATATTATTATAAAACATATAATTTTATTTGACAATTAAATATCATTTTAATTGTTTTATTCATAATAAAAAAAATGAAGGATATAATTTAAAAAGAGGTTAGACATTGTACCTAAGAGTATTGGAAAACATACTTAGCATAAATAAGAGGAGTCTAGGTGCGCGTAGGCTTCAAAATGAGAGTATGAGACCTCATAAAGCTCACAACTAGACTCAACAGATTGAATCTCTTGAATTTCTAAGTGCAAGAAGCTAGAGAAACTTTTTTCAGACCTCATAAAGCTCACAACTACACTCAACAATGACAGTTTGAATGTCTTGAATTTCTGAGTACAGGAAGCTAAATAAACTTTTTTCAGACCTCATAAAAGCTCACAGCTAGACTCAACAATGACAGTTTGAACCTCTTGAATTTCTTAGTACAAGAAGCTAAAGAAAAATTTTTTTCAGACCTCATAAAGCTCACAACTAGACTCAACAATGACAGTTTGAATCTCTTGATTTTTTAGTAAAAGAAGCTAAAGAAACTTTGGTTGCGGCTTCCTTGTTGACGAGAAAAGGGTCGTAACCGAAGAGTCTAGCTTGATGGGTTTAGAGAATGGGTTGCGAGTGGTGGTTGCATAGCCATGGTTTTTGCAGGTATGTGAAAAAACAACTGTTTGGGTTATTTTTGTCACGATTTCTAGTTTGTAACCGTCAATGAGAAGGATGAAACGCAGTTTGTAGCCTGGATGAGAAGCTACAATATTCGTATCATTTTGTTATCTGTGGTTGTTCTGTGGTTGAGGGGCAAAACACGCAGTTACTTTCTGTAACCAAACAAACTAAAAATGCTAAACAAGATTTTCCAAAGAAAGGGGAGCCAGAAAAAACATAGCGAATGATAATAATCTGAGAAACCCCAAAAACTTTGGATCAAAAAGTTAATATATGCCTCCAGAACAAAGCCGTCAAGAAATTGATCCAAAATATATCCAAGTTCTTGCAGCCGAAAGAAGAGGCAGAGATCTTAAAAACCAACAAATAATACCAACTACTTTACCACTGTCACCAAAAAAAAAAAACAACGAAACACTATAATAAATCAAGAGAGGAAGAGGACGGAGCCGTAAATTGAAGCTACGTATGATTAGCGGCTTCTTTCAAGAATGATAGGGTTTTATATATATATATTCGAGGCTGGAAGAATGTCTAAGCCCTAATATCGCCTCTACCTGCCACTTGGGCCTAGGGTAACCTGTAGGGTTCCTCTCTTATCGATGCTGGGATTTGGCCCGTCCACTGATAAGATTCCCAGTACTTATTTATTTTGAACCATTTCTTCTTCTTTTTTTCCTTTTTTTTTTTTTTTTTTTTTATCTTACCTTTCAAATTATCATTATAAAATAAAAAAGTAAGAGGACTCACTAATGTACTAAGAGACCCACTGTTTATTTGAACCGGTGCTATCTTTTTTAATCCTTGGGATTTTTTACGTTTTAGTCCCTCAATGTATTTCTTCTTATTTGGTCATTTGATATTACTTTGATTTGTAATTGGTTTTGGTGATTTGTTTTTCTAGGGATCCCCAGATATCAAAAAAATATTATATTGCTTAGTTAATTCTAAGTTTTGCAAAACAAAATTCAATTTAATTAATTTAAAATAATTAGGGCTTCAAAGGTTAAATTTGAATAATAAAAACATATCTAACCTCTTTTTTGCCAAATTCAATGACTTTTTTAGAGGAAAGTTTTCACCCATTTTATAATTCAATCCCTCATCATTTTGTTTTTATTTTGATCCCTGTATATCGACTTTATTTATTATTTTACTTCGTGTTTTGTTGTTTGC
>Ga0325404_1001592_pt1 | contig 24007 bp, 21 predicted proteins | sample PopdelMetagenome_18_FD_205664 | JGI IMG/M metagenome (GOLD analysis project Ga0325404, IMG submission 205664) | Populus deltoides microbial communities from Bellville, Georgia, United States - Xylem-Control-R1 | ecosystem: Host-associated > Plants > Phyllosphere > Stem > Wood/Secondary xylem...
TTTTAAGTACTAATCACATATAGCTTGTTTAACATCCATAAAGGACATGCCTAAATTTCCATTCAACAATACATTGCTTCCATCATTGTAAATGATATTATTGTTCATATAAAGAGCAACAGTAACACCGTAATGACATAGCATAAAGATGTTATAAGACATTCTGTAGAAAACAAAAAACCGATTCCGGTCAATTTAACACAAATCAATCAAAATCTTCAATCCTAGAAACTTACCTAAAAAATCAAAGCAAAACATAAATGATCAAAATTCAACCTAATTCATGTTATTTTCATGCTCAATTGCATGAAATCAATTGTAATTGCACAAATTCATAATTAATTTAACACAATTCAATTGAAATCCTTAATTTTGGTAACTTACCAAAAAAAAATCAATGCAAAGAATAATTGATCACAATTAAACTTAATTCATGTTATTTTCATGCTTAATTGCATGAAATCAACCGTAATTACATAAATCCATGGCTTATTTAACACAATTCAATCAAACTCTAATTTCAAACAAACCTAATTTTCAAATTAAACCCTAATTTCAAGCAAACACAAATTAAACATAAATTAAATATGAAATACACAAAATATAAATGTAGGTTGTTTGCCTTGCTTTTTTCAATTGGGGAGTGGTGGCAGTTTGGTACTCATACCTTAGGGAGTGGTGGCGATGCTTTAAGCGGCGATTCTAATACTAAACACAATGATTTTTTTGGTGTGTCTTAAGGCTATGAGATGGTTTTAACCGGTTTTTTTTTATAGAGAGAAAGATGGTGTAAATGACAGGTTTTTATAAAAAGGGCAATTGTTGGGGGGGGGAAGCTAGGTTAAATTGCATGATCTGTCACAATTCACAATCACAACATTGTAAGTTATAGCGATTTAAAATTGCAATATTTAATAGATGACATGTGCAAATTGTACTATTTCACCAATAGTTTTCCAAACTATTTTATTTCGTTAATATTTTGAGTTTATTATGTTAATTATTAAAAACAAATCCTTAAAAGAACCTAGTTTTTAAAAAGGAAACATAAAAGATGATACAAAATAAGAACTAATGATCATGAATATATATTTAAGTTGTGTATCTTCTAAATGAATGTAAGATAAGTTAAGATCCATAAGTTCAAAATCAAAACATTCAACTTTTGATTAAATCATATCAAACATAACCTTAGTGCATGGAAAGTGGCTAGCTTTTGGTGGAGATAATTTTTTTTTAAAAGGTGAAATAGAACTTTATTGACGACTTAGAAACATTTTCAATTTATAAGTTTTTCAAAAAAAATTTATTTGAGATTTTTTTACTTTTTTTTTTTATTTGGGTGTGTGAACTTTTAATTAATTTTTTTTATAGATTCCATCTATTTTATTTTAGCATAGCCATTTGATTGACATGCAATATGATGGCATGTTTGTCAAGCATCCATAAACTTTTTAATTAGAACAAAGGTTAAATTGATCAAGAATTTATTGTGCAAATACTTATAATTTGCTATGGATTTGCATAGTAAATATATCATGTTGCTCTCCATAATTGAAACTATTTAACTTGCTTCTAGGAAAAAAAAATTATCTTTTTTCACGGGATTCATTTGTTATTACTAGATCGAATAGGGGTAGAATGATTTTTTAACCTTTTATTTGCATAGTATAATGCCTAAAATATCCTTAAAAGTTAAATTTGCTTAACAATTTGGGTGAGGGCATTTTTAGTTTTCTATTTTCTTAGCATAGTATAATTACTAAGTTACCATTAGAATAACAAAAGTCTATAGCTTAGGTCAAGGGGTTTTTGGTCCTTTGCTATGGATATTTTGTTATTATCATGTGGGATCATGAACACTTAGGTTTTTTATATATATAGATTAAACAAAAAAAAAAAGAAAAGAAAAGTTGTTGGTCTGAGTAGCACACACGCTAGAATGTAGGAGGCACTTGTGTTCTTTGCATGGCATGTGGAGCACCTCCCTACAGCCAAAAATAGGCAAATGTCATCTCTATTGACGACGCATCCACAAAGGTGGTGCATGTAAGGCATCTCGTGGTTGTTAGGCAACGATTGGAATTTTTTTTCTCCCCACTTATTTTCTCTCTCTTCTTGTTTCAATTATGACCCTCATTCTTTTAATTGTTCTTTATTTGTTTTGAATCCTTTTTTATTAATTATTTTTTAATTTTCTTTCCTAGGTATTTTGTTCTATCTGGTATTGATATCAAATTTGATCATTGTTCTTTTGGTTGTTATTTTTAAAAAAATTTCTTTTTCAGTTTTATCCCTTATCATTTAATTTAACTTAATTTTTATGTCAAGTTTGACCCTTATTCTTTTAATTATTTTTTTTCCTTAGTTTCTTTTTTAAAAAAAAATTCAATTTCATCCTTTAATATTTGATTTGTTTAGAATTGAGCTTCGTTAATTTTTTTTTATGATCTCAATCTCATGACTCCCTCGAGAGTATAAAATTTTAACTCGAATTGATATCAGTCTTTTCTTTGTCTTTTTTTCACTGATTTTATTTTTCAACTTTATCATTCAATATTAGTTTTATTAAAGATTAAACACCTTTATTTTTTTTGTTCTTCTTTCTATGACGTTAACATAACCTTATGGTCTGGGTCACACATTTACGCAAATGGTGGCTTTTACATTATTTTATTTTATTTTTTATTTTTACATCAAATTTGTTCCTCATTGTTTTAATTTATTTTTTTTTGTATCCTTTAAAAAAATTGATTTTCTTTTTTGGTTTTCAACCTTCATAATTGAATTGTTGAGAATTGAGTATCATTACTTTTATCAATGCGATCATTCTCGTCTTATAAGCTGAGTCATAGGTATGGGATATTAACCCGAGTTGACATTGGTCTTCTTTTTTAATCTTTTTTTACTTTTATTTTCTCTCAATTTCAATCTTTGACTTTGAGTTTATTAAATATTGAGTTTTTTTTATTTTTTCTATATACTTTCTATAAAAATATCAGTCTCATGATTTGAATTACAATTTTATTATACTTACTCGGATTTGATTGGGGTGTTTTTTTTTTCTCAATTTCATTTTATCTATCTTTTAGTATTAAGATTTATAACTTGAGTCACATAATTATTTTTGCTGTAAAACATGTTGACTTTAATATCATCCTAAAATGAAAAGTGCTACCTATCTAGTTTATTTCTATAATACTTTTACTTTTATTTTTATTTTTGTCTATGCTCTTAGTTTTTTATTTAATTTGTCTCAACTTCCAATAGTTTATTAATTTAGTATTTTTTTTTTGTTTTAAATAATATTTGATGTTTCCATTTATTGACTTTATATGGGAAATTTTTTATAAAAAAAAAAAACCTATTAAATAGTGATGGAGTATCACAATAAACCATATTCTAGATTTATACTTCTATTGCTAATTTTTTAACTTTAAGAAATTGAATGAATCTAAAATCTATTTCTTAAGGAATAATAATTTTAATTTTAATTTTTGAATTGAATAAATTAAAAAATAAAAATAAATAGATTTTAGATTAACAAAGAAACTAAAGGTAAGGGTATACATCAATTGAAATATTCTCAAATAAATAATTAAAAGCTTGAACTTATAAAATCATGTATTTTAATAGTAAAAATAAAGTAAAGACACTCAAATAGAAAAATTAATAATTCATACCAACCATAACCTTAGAAATGGCATGGAAAGAGGCTATCGTTCCGGTGAAGCTAACATTGTTTTCTAAGGTGACAAAACTTCTTCCGAGGACGTACGAATGGGCTCGGATATTGAAGAAAACCTTCGTTTATTCTTTCCCCGAGTGTCTTCATTTCAAGAAAAGGGAAAAGCCCCACGTGTGATCGCGTGAAGTTATTTGCATATTGATTAAAGCATTTGGTAGTATTAACTAAAGCATATTGATTAAAGTATTTGGTAGTATTAATTAAAGCATTTGGTACTATATATAACCAGCAAGCTACATCATCGAAACTTCTATGTGATACATCCAGAGTAGAATCCTATAGTGGTAAATCTCATGCACTACAAAGGTAAGGACGAGATAACCTCATGTATTGATGATGACACTATAACATCTGTACATTCCACTGGACAAGCTGGAATTAATTACTAGAAAACCTTCAACTTTAATTGATGCCGACTGCTATAGCCATTCTTTAAATGCAACTCAGAAACACAGTCAATGCTCTGTTATTAAGGCTGTATCACCACCATTTGCGTAAGTAACAAGATTGTTGTCTGTATCAATGGCAGTTCCAGAGTCCGAATCATTGGCTTCAGCTTCACCCTAAATGAATTGAAAAAGGAGGAGACAAGTACCACATTTACATTGCATGAAGATACTTATACAACTTTATGCAGATAAGGAGTATACCTGCTCAATCAGAGTCGCAGAATGATCCGTTTTCTTGGTGAGGTCTCTCAAAGTTCCCTGCAGAGTTTTATAAGTCAAATGCAGAATTCAATGTCTGTTGTTTGAGTAAGGCGGGTTGCATAATGTTCTGTTTATTTAAGGTCAACAACTAACGGATGCGTCAGTCAATTGGATGGGCATGAAACGAAGTTAAGGATTGCACTTTGGTGAGGTGAACATTATTTGAGACAGCATTACAGCTGAGACAAATTTCCAGTGAATTGTAGCATGCAGATAGAAGTTAGAGTGCAGCAAACAAGAACAGGCTTCCACACAAAAAGCAATGGTTAAAATCAGATGGTTTAAAACAGTAAAGCATAAGTGCCAAAACCATCGAATCAGGAGTCTAATTCCAAAATAATGCATATCCACACAAGGATGCCGAAGGGCAAACCTCAAAGCATTATATGGTATCACTGATGATCTCACTTAGTGATGCACTTCCATAGCCCACACTCTAGCCTCACCATCATAACAACATGTGTATCCAAACTCCAAATTGGCAAACCTCGTTGCGAATACAGTGAATCTTATTTCTAGATATTAATCTAACCCTAGACCTCCTCTTACTCTTACATGCTATCATAGATCACACTTCTTGTCTCACTAACCCAGCTTCATATATTAACATTTTCCAAATCACCCAACAGGATGCCCTTATCCTTCTTCAATAAGCTATAGCTACACCACCTCCATTATCTGGTATTATGCTTCATTGCAATGGCTAGAATTCAAAGTTCTTGAGAAGCCAAAAACAATCTCAGTAGACCTAATTCTTTTTAAGCATAAATCCCACCAAAACCAAGAACCCTCATCAATTCATAAAAATGACCACTTCCGTGAATTGACAGAAACCAGCTGATGACCCTAGAAGATCTAGACATAATCCAAATTCAAGAGTTGATATGACTACCAATTGTAAGTGTTTCCACCCTCCACCTTACAAATACATTAAAGCATGGCATGGGCTTTAACAAAAGCTTATTTTAAAGCCTCATATCAGAGGGCTTGTTTGCTTCACTGTATCTTGACTCATGAGCTTGCCAGGTAGTCACCAGACAATCTCATTGCTTTTGAGCTCATAAAATTTTATTGGCCCGACACTACCATGCTCAGAGTCTTGAACAGCAAGCTTGCAGCCACTGGGCTTCTTTTCATCCCTAATTCCACCTACTACATAGTCCAATATTATTTGGTGAATTATAACATCTAGTTTTTTTCCTCCTGGGTTATTAAATCTTCTTTTTTTTCTCTGTAAATTTTGTTTCCTCCACTCATTCCATTAGCATTTCTAAGTCTATTCCTATATGACACACGATTTACAAAAATGTAAGTATTATGATCTTGATATCAATCCATCATTTATCAAACTGTCTGCATCATATGCAATTAAGAGGATGTGCACAAAAATAAAAGTTTGACTCTTATATCAATGGCAATGTATCAACATATACCTAAACTTCCAACCATAATCAACAGTGACAAGCTATATTTGAAAGGGAGGGAAGGGACAAGCAAACACAATATCCATCAAACAATCACATGCAAGTTTTCAGATAGTATGTACAGAACTGAAAGCTATTGTACTGACTTGATAATAAATGGCAAACATAACAATAGATACTAAACAATCATTATTTTTTTCAAAATAGCAAATGCCTGGCCCTATCTCTGCACTGAGAATGTATACACACACTTCACATGAAAGCAATAACAATATAAAAAGGGACGAGTTATGAAAGCATGCGTATGTCCACATTTTATAAAGTTCAATAGAATAGATACCCTGTTTGCCCAAAAAAGCCCACAGGCATTGCAAAGTGACCTTGGACCAGAGGGACCACGCCGCATCATTGGGGTGGATTTTGAATTAGTGCCACAATGCGTACACCTAGACAAGGACACAAAAGATACGATTACTCAACCAAGTAAGCAATAAAAGTCCTTTCAGGATATATTTCACTAATTAAGGATATAGCAACTTACGAGGTTTCTTGTTGGCTATCATCTAGTCCTGAATCCTGAACACCATCCCAGCCATATCCTCCCTCAGACTTCTTGGCAGAAGTAAATTGACCCTTATTACGTTGCATCCTGATGTAGTCATACATATACAGTAAGAAAATGAGAGAGAGATCCTTAATGTGCAGGCATCAACAGCAGCAGACAGCCATAAAATTACAAATTCTTTACCACCATAATTAATCAGATAAGAAGCAGGAAACCTTTTTCTTTTCAAGTTGTTAATCAGGTAAGAGAATTACCAAGGAAAAAAAGAAGAAAGAAAAAAACAATTAATTGACGAAAGCACTTTGTTCAGCATTGTCTAGATAACCTATCATCCAAAAAAATTGATTGTCCTGTTGAATTTAAAAAGGCAAGCAGATGACGATGGCCAAAAAGCTACATTCAATGTGTACTGGTCATATTCCTGACACACTGGCAATGCACAGAAAAAGACTTATAGACCCCACCTTAATCAAACATTTACATGAGGGATGAATAATTGTTTCATCTTAAACTGTGTATCAAGTGTACACAACTTTTTAGGTGCTAGTCTACATCAATGGCTTAGGACTTTCCAGGACTTGCTGATTACTGATATGATTACTGCATATGTACATACTATTATCAAGCATCACAAAAGAGAACCTTCAAATATAGATTTTTAGAAGATCAGAATGCAGTGGCCCTGCAAAGGCTATTGCAACTTTGCGTCTTAGATTGTATTTCCAGATGACAGTTCAGGTTTCCTGAAAAATCAAACTCCATAAAAGCAACAGTTCAGGTTTCCACTCAAATCACCAAAAGTACATTTTTTGAAGATCAAGATGAAGTGGTCCTGCAAAGGCCAACTTTTCCTCTCAGATTGTATTTCCAGATGACAGTTCAGGTTTCCTGAATAATCAAACTCCATAAAAGCAACAATATACATCGCTTCTAGATTTCTCATTTATGTAGTGCAATGAATGTAGATGGTATTTTCCTCTCAAACTATGTCTCTCTGCTACAAATTATTAGCACCAAGTTTTCAAAAATAGACAAATAGTAGAACTAAAAAGACTATTGTACGGCCATAGGCAGTATTTTCCTTTCAGTTTGTTTTTCCTGACACTTGGCTAAGTTTTTTAATACTTTTACAAAATCAATAGTGTGATTTCATCACTTACAGAAAACATTGGATAATTGGCCCGTGCCATGCCATTGGTCAAGCCAGTTTTTTTTTTTTTTTTTTGACATGGTGATAACATATTTTCAAGCAACAAGAAAAATCTTGATACTTGACTCAAAATCTAATGCATTCATTTTAATAAAATAGATTGGGGATCACATACACCAACAAATGCCACATAGATTTTAACACTAACCAAACACAATCGCACAAATAAAGATATAGAAACCCTTTAATTTTTTTAACTTAATTACATGGCACTAATATTTTTTATAAGATTAATACTTTAAATTCCATGAAAACAAAATTATTTGTTAATAAAAGTTTCCTTTTTCTTATAAATATCTTTAATTTAAAAAATATAACATTTTTTTGTATGCTAATTATTTAATAAGAAAATTACATTTAACATCCTATAGTTTGGTGCAAAATACACTTCACCTCTATAGTTTGAAATATTTAATAAGAAAATTACATTTAACATCCTATAGTTTGGTGCAAAATACACTTCACCTCTATAGTTTGAAAAACTACACTTTACCTCCTGGATCAATGCAGAATTTCAAATCGGGTGACTCTCTCTCTCTCTCTCTCTCTCTCTCTCTCTCAAATCAAGCACCATTATTTCACTTAAACAACAAGAGATCAAGCATGATTTCTTGAAATCTGTTATTAACAAGTTTTGTCTCATGTAATGGGGCTAATAGAACATAGGTGGTGGGAATCTCTCATTGCTTACATTAAAGAGACCAGGAACAGGCATGTTCCCTTTTTAAATCGAATCGAGATAAGTGCTATTTACTCGATTATCGTTATCGTTAGTGCATTTGTTGTCTGTGAATTAATTACTCAATTCAACTAAAAAAATCAAAATTTTAGGAGTTGAAAACATTAATCCTGATGGATGAAAAAACCCTAAGAAATTCAATTCTTTTACAAAACTAAAAGAATATTAGAATCTCAAACATGTTTTTGGTGGTGGAAAAGCAATCACTACAGCATCTTTCAAATCCCTAAAAACAAAATCAAGAAACCAACAAATAGTGTTACCGTTCACCAAAACCCTAAATGTAAGATATTTACTTATAAGAGTTCGATTGATTTTTATCTTTGTCTAAGCTTTATTGAGCATAACCAGTTGCTATGTTTGGAAAGCCTAAAGAAAATTCATATTGTAGCTTACGAGTTGCCATGCAAAAATCTCTAATTTGAATTTTCTTTGTTTAATAAACTCATGTTTTATCCTTGCATGTTACAAATTGCCAATTGTTATTGTTCATCATGGCAGCAAAGTAAGTTATGCAAGATATATATTCTAAATATATCTCTTACATTGACATATTATTTTTTTTGCAAGCAAGTATATGACATAGACAAACATGGCTTTTAGACAAGGGATGATAAAGGAAATACAATTTTTGACGATGCCTCAACATTACAAGTGTTGAGTATGCATGAACAAGAAGGGAAAGAAGAAATTCATTTGCATATTGATGTTGATCATGATGTTGCTCCTATCACAATGAGAATGCCCCAATGTTATACAAGCAAACACAATGACAATATGTCTACTAAATATTTTGTTGGAAATGATGATTATAAAAGCAATAAAATAACATTACTTGTTGATTATGATGATGACGTGGGTGGTTCTGGTGTGGGTGGTGCTAGTGATAATGGGGGTGCTGACATGGGAGGTGATATGGGAGCTGATGTGAGTGATGATGATGATGCGGGAGGGTATTGTGAGTGCTGATGAGGAAGCTGATATGGATGGCGAAGAGGATATCAATGATGATCACATTCCTTCAAACAAGGAAGGATTTGAATTTGTTAACGTAGATGAAGATGAGTGGATTGACAACTTACAAGCTGATGCTGATGCTGATGTGGATGGTGCATCTAGTTCCGAGAATGAATTGAGTAATAGCAGTGATGAAGAAGATATCAAGATAATGAGGATGTAAGCGTAAGAAGTAAAAAAATAAGGCGGGTCTTACTCGAGGTTTTAAATGTAAGAGATTTAAGATTGGTGAGGATGGATCAATTAAGTTTGAAGAATATCAATTGTTCACTAATGTAAAACGCTTCAAGGATGTGTTAAGAGAATATGAAGTTAAGCATGAATATCATGTAAAAAGAAATATCAATTAGAAAGAGAAGGTTAGAGTCAAATGTATGGTTGATGGGTGTGCTTGGCATATATATGCTTAGCTCCTTCTTGGTAGCTATAAATTCATGGTAAAATCATTAAGAGATGAGCATAGTTGTATTCGGCCTACCAATATAAAAGCTGCAAATTCAACTTGAACATCTAGGAAGCTACTACTAGTTATCAATGTTGATCCTAACATCTCAAATGAAGACTTGGATACAATTTTGGATGATAGATATGAGATTAAACCACACCTTATGCAATTGTGGAGGGCCATGACAAAGGCAAAAGGTTTGTTAAAAGAAGTTATAAGGAGTCTTTTAAGAGACTCCCAAGACATATCCAATTATTGAAGCAACACAATCCAAGTTCTGACATGTTTTTAGGGTTTGACCCTAATTACAATTCCAATGTGCATTCACCATGGAAGTTCCAACGAGTTTATATATGTTTGAAAGCAATGAATGAAGGATTTGTTAATGGATGCAAGTCATTCATTGAGATTGATGGATGCCATCTCAAGGGTCCATATACAAGCCTATACAAGCTTCAAAAGGGTTGGGAGTGAAAGTAGGGTTTTGGGGTGCTTCAAAGCCTATACAAGCCTCAATTTCAAAAGCTACGTAAAGGACATTTAAGGATGTGGCAAGGAAGCTTTCAATTAGTTGAATGACATCCCTGATGAGACATGGGCTAAGCATTTATTTGACCATGAAATAAAGGTGTAAAGTGTAATAAACAATTTGGCAGTCTTTCAATAGTTAGATTAAGAAGTACAGGAGTATGTCAATTGTTTTGTTACTTGGGAAAATTAGGTCGAAACTAATGGCAAGATTTCATGATAGATATGCACAAGCTATATCTTGGGAAAGAAAGACAACTCCCTGTGTTAGAAAATTGGTTGATAGATCTATTGAGAAAGCTAGAAACATGGGAATTATTCCAGCCTCTTCTTATGAATACGACCAAACCAGAGTTTGTGTTGAATTGGATAAACAACATTGCTCTTATGGTGAATGGCAATTCTTGTAGACATATGGTGCCTTATGCGCATCACAAGATAATTGACAGAAGATTTATGTCATTTGTGCTAAACAGAGATGATTTATGTCATTTGTGCTAAACAATTGAAAAATTAAGGAAAACATACTCTGAGATTGGAGACCCTTTACTAGAAGCAGACATAGTTCCTACCAAAAGAGATGTCATTGTTCTACCACCAGACCTCAAAAGGAGTGTGGATAAACAAAGGAAAAACAGACGCAAGGAAGAAGGAGAAGATCAATATGATACTGTAAGGAAAAAGGGCTTCTACACTTAGGCGCAACATTTGTAACCAGCATGGCCATAATTCAAGGACATATCAAAGAGATGTTGTTGAACAGATTACTAGTTTTAGAGTATCTAGAGGTGGGAGAGGATCCGATAGTGGCGGTGAAGAGGGTCCACCAGTTCTTAGAGGGGATCTAGCGGATCCAATGCTAGTAGAAGAGGATCGAAAGCTATTGGAAAAGTACACCAATGTTGTTACATGAAGAACCAGTGGTTCTAGAAGAGGAAACGATAATGCTACAAGATGGACAGGAGATTCATGAGGTGGAAGAGCTGGCATGGGTGAAAGTAATGGTGCTGACACATCTTCCTCTCAACCCACAATACAAACACAGGAGATTCATCTAAATATGCATTATGAATTATCATTATTATTCAAAACTTTACATTAACTTATGAATGTCTTTATCCAAGTATGCATTATGAATTATCATTACTATTCAAAACTTTACATTAACTTATCAATGTCTTTTTTAAACTATAAACCGATGTATCCTCTCAACACTCAACCCAAACTAGTTGCATCCCTTGAGGAATATAGATGAAGATTGTTGCCTTTTGAAATTTAAGATTTGTTGATAGTTTATATTGTTAAGTGTTTTATGATGGATGGAATATTTGTGGATCATTTTAGGTACCATGTCAATTTTAAATGTTTGTGGGTGTTTATTATGTGCATGCTTGTTATTTGCATGCTTCAGATATTCATATGTCAATTATAAATGTTTTTGCATGTTTTTATAGTGTTTCATATGGTATATAAGCAATACATTGACAATATTTCATTTCTTCAACATTAATAATATAGTTTGGCTTGCTTGAGTGTTACACAGTTTGGCTTGTTTTATTGTTGGACAAGTTAGATGTTGATGAGTTGGTTGTTGACTCTAAATGATGTAAATGGTGGTGGAAAGTATGGATTTGTTTTATTGTTGGACAATTTAGATGTTGATGAGTTGGTTGTTGACTCTAAATGATGTATATGGTGGTGGAAAGTATGGATTTTGATGTTGTTGTGGTTGGAAATGTTAAGAGAAATTACAGGAATGAAATGAAAGATTTTGGCTGGTCAGCAATTTGATATTTCCAGTAGTTGAAAATGGTGAGGGAAATGTGAAGTTTGTTGTTGCTAGAAAATGTGTGGGGAATGGCTAAAATTTCTTGGTGACAGCAACTGAAATTGATGAGTGTGATGTTTGTCGATGTTGTAAAAGGTGTGGGAAGGGGCTAATTTGCTAGTGAAATTGGCTAGTACTGACATGAAAAAAGGGGAGAAATGTTGTTATATATGTAAATTATGGCATTGTTGTAATTATTGTTAAATAAGTAATGGCTGGTTTTAAAAAAAATTTAGCAACAACCAATTTGAGTTTGAGTGCTATTTTCGTTATTTTTTCGCTCCAGGTATCTTTAGTTGTTTTAAAAAAAAATAATAGCAATCCTGTAAATAATCTAACAATTTTTGTTGACTATTTTTGACATGCTTGTGAGAGGATGTAAGGTATGTAGTGTTTAAAACTAGGCGTAACTTTTCAAACTAAAAAAGCAAAGTGTGATTCACATTAAAATATAGGATATTAAAGGTAATTTTCCTTTAATAAAAACTAAAAGCTAGTGAAAAAAATAGCTCTCTAACTTTTCAAACTAAAAAAGCAAAGTGTAATTCACATTAAAATATAGGATGTTAAAGGTAATTTTCCTTTAATAAAAACTAAAAGCTAGTGAAAAAAATAGCTCTCTAACTAATTTAGCTCATCAACGTGCTCTATTTTTTATTTTTATTTTAATACTCACCAAAACATTTGTTTCTTAGACAACATTTATTCATTATTTCAAAAGAAAGTTCCAATTCTAAAAAAAATAACACCATTATAATGCGAGTGTATTAAAGACATAATAACAATACAATAATTGTGCGTTGTCTCAATGAACTTTTTGAAAGCGGCATTCAATATGGCTTTGTTGGCCATCCTTGAAACCCTCTGACCCAAATCCTTAGCTACCCCGAGTCTAAAATTAAAACATGTAGGAGTTGACTTAATGTGACCCGATTAACTTAATGAATCTAAAAGCAACCCAAAAGACCAATGAAAACATATAGCTTGACTTAAAAAAAATTAAGACATCCTTTTTTTTTAAAATTAAGGCAGTGACATATCAGATTGGTCCGAGTCAATCCGTCAAACTCGCGACCCAAGTTATGGACCTTATTGGGTTTATTAAGTTTGTTTTTCTAAAACCGTTAATTTTTAATTATAGGATAACAAAAATTAATGATCGCAACAAAGCATCCGAAAAAAATGATTATGATAGGCTATACAAAAAGAACAATTGTTCAAGAACAAAGCAAAAATAAAATAAAATTTCATATAATAATATCTAAACACATTCTTAATCAACCTATAAATTTAAAAGAAATTATTGATATTATATTTTAAATAACTTAATTTTTAAGAAAATAAATATCATTAGAAAACATTTTAAAAACAAATAAGCCATGAGCGCGAACCTGGGTGGCCTGGTGCACCTAGGCCTTTAAAAATAAGCTTAGGCATGTTGGCCCACAAGCCCAAGCTCACACGCCTCAGCCTTTAATTTTATTTTATTTTTCAAAATAGGAGATGGCCTGAAAATCAAGCAAACTACTTTTTTACCCAAAAACTCGATTTTCAACCCATTTCCACCTACAAACACAAAAAAAACTCTCTCATAACCCCCACAAAACTAATTCTCCAACTCAAAAAACCCCAAAAATGGTTCAAAAACACAAAATCAGGCTGAAAAAAAAAAAACCTCCCTCAACTTTGATCTACTTTTCCAAGCAATGTGAAAGGCCAAAAACATCTCAATGACACTCCTCTCATCGAGAGAAAACACTTTGACACCAAGTTTGGTCATTTTTCCCACTAAATCGAACAAACCAACCACTTTCTCTTTTTCATCATTTTTCAATGATGCTCACTCACCTCTCTCAAGCTTAGGGATACAACGCAAAGAAAATGAAGACCTAGAACATAATGTAAAGCTTCAGAAAATAGAATTAAAAACGAAAAAAATTGAAAAAAAAAACTAAGGGACTAAAAATGCTAAAAGCATGCCTCCGTGACGGTAAATAAAAAAAAAAAACCTAGCAAATTCTTTCCTATGTCAATTTTGGTCCTTAAAGCCTTATTTATGTTTAATCAAGAATATTGAATTTAATTTTGCTAAATCGAGCATCAATTTAATGTGTGATAAGCCCTCACGAAGTTAGAAGTTAGCCGAGACAAATCACCAATTCTAACCTTGAAAATAACTAAATTTGGAAGGATCACATTGAACAAAATTAACCAAAAAAAAAAAGAAAACAGTGTGAATCCAAGTGTTTCCTCTTAGATGGCACAATGTTTTACTGAGCGCTCTTGGTTTTTTTTTAATAATTTTAATAAATTGCTTAGGAGTGGTGGTAATTGAGCACTGAATCATACTTTCTACAATTTCAGCATAAACATAAAAGAGGAACACAAATATTTAGGAAAGCTTATGATGAATAACTAAACTATGATTTGAGTGTGCAAATGCAAACACATATAGATACCTTAAAACAAAAAAAGGATAAAAAACATTGATGCACAGTTAGGTGCTCTTTTTTTTATTTATTTTGAAATTTGAAATTACAGAAACAAATCATTTTCATTCTTCTATTTACTATATATATGAATGCAACAATAACATCATATGATGTCTGATGGACTCAGCCTCGGTTGATTCAATAACTCAAACACAATTTGTTGTTATCAGCCAATAACAATAGATGCTTATGTCCAGCATTTGGATCATAACTGAATATTATTTAGTCTTTATAGTTACTAATGAAATTACCGGAACCTTTCTCTTTTCAAAGTTATTTAAACATTAAAAACCAGTAGAAGTAAATTATAATGCAATGGAAGGAATATGATGATATTCCAAAGTGAAAATCATAACTAACACAACAATATTACATTCTACTAGTTAAAAGAATAAATCTCAATCTGTCACTCATCTGAGAAATGTTGAGAGAAATAAGAGATTAAAAAAATGCCAATAGTCAAAAAAGTGCACTTTTTTTTTTTTTTTGGATTTGATTCTAAACAAGAAGAGAATTTGAGACTTTGCTATAACCAGTATCCTTAGCAGCAGCTAGTGCACTAAGCAATCATAAAGGCAGAATATAAGAAAATAGCCACACCTGAGTGCAACCTCCTGACGGACACCATATCTAACTTTCTTATCAAAGCATCGCTCTTTTCTCTTCTGCCGGAACCTACTTAATGAAGCTGCTCGTTGAGGTTGAGTACACCGTGACGGGTAGTCCACCACACCCTAGATTAAAACAAAATGCAGATAAATCAGATCAATTCATAATCTATCAACATCCAATACTCTCATGATTGAGAAAATACCCTTTGGTTTTGAGGCGTCATTTCCAGACCAGGAGTTAATTCACATCCTCCCAGTAATAATAACACAGCTTGAACCTGTAAAGATTACAAAATATACAATGATGTTAAAAAATCTCCCAAAAGCCAATAGGCCAAACCCTAATTGTCCTTTTTCTTTTCAGATTCACAGTTTTGGATACAGAGAGATGACGTTGTTCTCATTACCCTGTACCTCAGAATTTAGCCTGTGTCGGATTCATATGATAAAAAACGTAAATAATTTGTTTTCACAAATAAGGAACAAAAACCGTACCTTATCGGGAGTAACGGAATCAAAAACATAAACTTGTCCGCGAAACGTCAAGGTGAGCTGACTGGAGCAATCACTAGGCTGAATCCCGAGTTCCGACGCAGCGACACCGGCGTTGACGTAGACGGATTCGGGAGAGACGTCGTCGACGACGGTTGGGGTGCCGTCCTCGTAGTGAATGTGATGATGATGGTCGATGGAATCGGCGGGGGCCCGGTCGTCGTCGACGCCAGGAGAGGCGATCTGATTGTGAACGTTCATAGGCTGTGAGTGAGTGTACATTGGCGAATATCGAGTGGACTTTGAAGCATTACAGAGAAGTGAATTGGCAGGCAATTTATGAGACCCTAACCCTAAGTCAGTGAGTAACTGAGCGAAAGAAGAAAAGAATTTAGTCTTCTTCGTAGAGAGATAGTTTTCTTTAATGAATGGCAAGCTAGAGAGTCATGTTATTGTTCGGGGAAGAGTTTTCTTTCTTCGCGCGTTCGAGAAGGGGAGGGAAGAGAGAGAGACCGGAGAGTGAAAGGCAACGCGAGACGGGACGGTGCGGGTGAGCAAGTTATAGGGCAAAGACCAACTCAAGATAGGAAAAAGGGTTTAACTGCTAAAAGTGGGCCATGGCCCTGGCCTTCAGGATGAGCACTTATATTGAACTTAAGCCTATACTGAGAAGCCCACCTTATATCTTTCGAGTGTGATTTGAAGTTTTCATTTTCAAAACATTTTTTTTCACAATAATAAATAATAATAATTTAGCATTCTTTGTGAAACAATATCTTTTTAATAAGTTATGAATGGGAATTGTACAATAAGAATTAAAAATAAAATACTTACTATTTACTACTAAATTAAATTTTATAATTTCATATATTCTATAATTATAAACAAACTCCACAATAGACAAATAAGTAACTCTTTAAATTTCTACTTATAACAACTCGTAATAAAGAAAAAAAAGTTTGATTCACTATCTTGGTTTGTCCATCAATTTGCGGATGGCATGTCATACTAAATAATAGTTTCATTCCAAGCTTCCTCTAAATAATCTTTCAAAAATAGATAAGGAATTTTACATCGCAATTATATACAATATTTTTTAGGACTATGTGCAAACATACAACTTTTATAAAAAACAAATCAACAATGTTTATAGTATCATTAGTCTTGTAGCAAGATATAAAATGTGATATTTTAGAGAATTGATTAACCATAATTGAATCATTTTCATGTTGTGTTCTAGGCAATCCAAGTATAAAAATCCATGTTATTGTCCATCCATGGCTGCTCTAGAATAGGCAATGACATATACAATTCTTATGCATTCTCTTTGCCTTTAGCCTTCTTACACACAATACATATCTTGATCACTTTGCAAACATTCTTCAACATACCAAGAAATGTTCTTCTAGCCACTCATAAGTCTTCTTTTCACTGAAATGACCATTAAAACCACCACCATGAGCTGCTTGCACAAGCAAATCCCGTAAATAACTTGAAGGAATACATATTTTGTCCATTTTGAACAAGTAACCTTCATGCATAAAGAACTCATCACAAGCTAGGTACATTTAGCAACCACATTAGCAAAGTAGGAATCATTAGTATATTGATCCTTTACTTGTTCAAAACCTATCAACCTTGTATTCAATATAAAAATCATTGATACCTCCTAAAAAGAGCATCAGCAACTACATTAACTTGTCCTTTCTAATACTTGATGACATATGGAAATGACTTCATAAACCCATCAACCTTGCATTCAACTACATTAACATGTCTTCGGTTCAACTTGTTTTGACCCTTAATATACTTTAAATATTCATGGTTAGTATTGTTACTACCCAATTTTTGACCCATATTTTTGATAAATTTTTAGAAAAAATCAAAAATAGCAAAAAAACAACGAAAACCCCCCAAAAATGCATTTTGATATATTTGCATCATTTTTAGCATTTTCAACGTCATTTCAGAAGAATCTAAATTTTCAAAGGTATTTTAAACGCGTTCAACTTTTAACGCGTAAATTTTACAATCACTGATTTTTCTTCTTAAGTCAACGTTGATATTGCTCTCTTTTAAAAATACAAAAAAAAAGAGAAAATCAAAATTAAAAAAAAAAGGAAAGGAAAGGAAAGGAAAGGAAAAGTTGAGGGACCATTGTGATTTTGGCCAAGCCACACTTCTCCTATAAATGCCACGCTACAGTAAAAATGAGGGGGGAGAAAAATGGACTGAGAGGCGGAGGAAATTAACAGGGGGGGCCATTAGCTAAACAAAAGGAAAACCCTAAACCTCTACTTTTCAAAGGGGAGCCACCGCCCCCATCTTCTTTGTTTTTTTGGTCTCCCGAAAACCGGTCGGCCACTCCTCTCTTTTGCCAAAACCTGAGAGAAACCCAGCTTCCTTCTCCCTTTGCCCGACCAAGACTCCCCCTCTCAACTATTCTTCCTCTGCTTTTCATCCCCAAAAACGTTCCCCTACTTTGTGATTTTTGCTCCCAAAGCCGGTCGCGCCCCTCCTCTGGCCGTCGTTCTCCCTCGCGGCCAAAACAACACCGCCGCCCACTGACACAGGAGACCAACCCCACAGCCATTCCTTTCTTCCTCAAACTGAACACGGCGGCAGCCCCCACTGTCTTCTTCCCAGTCTTCTCTCAGCCTCACCGTGCAGCAGCGTCTTCTCCACCGCAGCTTCAGCGGCCACAGACCCACGGTCTTCACCATCGGCCGCAGCGGCGCCATCCCTCTCTCGGCTGCAGCCCCTTCACCAGACCTCACTCTTCCAGCCGGCAGCCACCAAGAACGCCGCCTAGAAGCCTGGAGGCCCTCGTCGTTGCCAAGACCCGAACCAGCCGCTAGCAGCTGCACAGACGCGACATAAACCCATTCGCCAGCAGTCCCTTGGTCCCACCGCCGACCACCTGAAACAGAAAGAAGGGGAAAACGAAAAGAAAAATGATCTGCAGAGAGAAGCAGATCCGAAAACAATGAAAGAAAAAGCTGAAACAGACTTGCTTGTTGCGTTTTTGGGTGTTTTGCAGGTAACGACGCCGCTCACAGCTGACAGGAAGGTGAAGAGGGAAGGAAGCCATGACGGATCTCCCCATGCCTCTGGATTTCGCGGCGGCGCGTGGAGTAGATACGCCGCCACTGCTCCACAGTTCCTGAGGGCCTCCTCTGCAGTTCCTGGACTCTTTAGGGACCTTTTTGTAATTTTTACATGTTTCAATATGTATTTAAATTTCTCTTAAATGTTTTTTAGTTTATGTTATGTTGTAACAATTGTAACAGAAAAACATAGTAAAAAGTGATGTGGAAGTGTGTGTTTGTATTTTTATTTATTTATGTTATTGAATTATAAAAATAAAAAAAGACAAAAAAAGAATTAATTGTTTAATTTGAATATGGTTAAATATCTCAAGGACAAATAAAATCATGTTATATTTTCCATGAAAATGTAAGAACATGTTTCTACATATATTCTGGGATTTAATAACTGATTTATTAAAACCTTAGAATTTAATTAATATTTCAAATTTTCAAATCACATCAAACCGTAAAGCAGCTTACCTCAGGTAGGGTGTGCTAGGGGTGCTAATACCTTCCTTAGCCACAACCAGTCTCTTACCCTCTCATCTATGACAAGACCAGTAAATTCAGGTTTCCTAGTAGCCCTCAATGAAATACTAGGTGGCGACTCCCAAGACCCCAAATCAAGCAAACCTAACGATAAATCGCCGAATCGCCGCGCGAGTGACGTGCGACAAAATGGCGACTCCACTGGGGAAGGAAGGTACTGTTTTCAACATTACTGGACTAAGCTTTGTGTTTTTGATGTGTTTAAATTTTTTTCCTTTTGTCTTATTTTATTTCTGTTTTATTCATGCATTGTATAGAATTATCTCATGCATCACAAGCTTTAATTTTTAAAGGCACACACAAGCTTCAGGTTAGGTGGGGGACTAACAGCTTACCTTACGACTTTTAGTCAAGATTTAAGTTTGTGTAAACCCCAACTCTTTGTTGAGTGCTTAGACTGTTAATGATTGGTATATGTGCCATCTCACTATCTGCTGAGCCCCCATATTGCCTTTACAAGGGTGATCACTGGGACAACAAGAGACCTTTTTTGGAGACCAAATAGTAAACCTACCTTTTGTCTTACTTAGAAAGATTAGAACTTGCCTTTAGGATGTATGCTCTGTTTTGCATCTAAGCAAGCCCTTCTTGAAGCATCTTGAATTCAGGACTATGGGGGATATAATGGTCAGTATTCAAGAAATTTTTATTGTAGAGTTTGAGCAAGAATAAAAATTCTTGTTTCATCATGCAAGAGTTATGACCGTATGTCACCCCTCGAAAGGCAAGTTCATCATATAGATTACAAGTTCATATATTTATCATGCATGCACCGGGATGAAAAGTAGGTCCCTACGAGTCTACAACACATAACTTGGAGCAAAAAAAAAACATGGAAGATGAAGAGTGTGCCCGCCGTAACGTCCATTTTCAAGAAAAGTTGGAGTCTCTGAAGACATGTATGGCTCGCCTCTAGCTACTCGAGCAAATACTGAAAAATAACTCTAGGGAAGTTCCTTCCAACCGACCTAACATCTTTGTTCAAAATCCAACAACGACTCAGCTCGAAGAAATTAGGGGCAAACATGGTCAAGATGCCTCCACACAATCCAATATTTTTGCAAAAAAGCTTTTGTGGGAAGGCTGACCGAAGGGGAATCGCACCATCGGTGCAGAATGGAGCTTGTTCTTGGTCTGCGAAAAAAAAACTACCTCAGTTTGATCTTGCCTGCAAAACTTCTTGATTTTTGTTTCAATCTATTCCAATTTTTGTTGGTGATTTAGCTCAAAATTCCACTAGATTTTACTTGTCAAATGGGCCTTTATTGTTAATAAGATCATGTGCTTATAACATGCCTTCATTTTTGTTGCTGTTTCATGCAAATAACACATTGAACATAACCTTTAAACATGAAACCATTGCGCTGAAAATCTTTTGATGTGTTTCCCTTTTCTTCCTAAATTTTGCATGATCTCACATATTTACAAGGATTTTTGGGAATTCAAAGTTTAGTAAAAAAACAAAAATCATGTTGATGTTTGTCCAAAAACAAACGAATTCTGGAAATTCAGGTGATTTCTTAGAAAGGTAATCATACACCTAGAAAACCTAAAAAAAAAACAAAAAAAAACACCATGAAGCGACTTCAAAAGCTGAGTTTTATTTAAATGAATAATGAGAAATCACGCTGCATACTCGCATGAAAGCAAGGTTTACCAATCCTAAATGCATGCATTTGAGATGAAGAAAGGTCATCTTTGATAATCTTTTCACAATGCTAAAATATATTCTTTGTAGTTCCCTTTGGAGCCTAGTAATATTTTTTAGAAATAGCCTTGGCTAGGATCACACCCCACACTGGGGGGCAAGTGCAAGAGACATAGAAAAAACCTCAATGATTGAAAGTGCCCAAGCAACACTAGGGGGCATAAAAGAAAATTCTCAATCATTAAAGGTGCCCGAACAAAGCTAGGGGGCATGAAAAAAAATCCAAAGGATCCAAAAATTTTGAGCAAAAAAAAAAGAAAGAAAACCCAATGTAATGATGTTCAAAATCAAATGAAGAAAAAAAAAACAAAGAGAAAGAGCCCAAGCCCAGTACTGGGGGGCACGATAGATAATTTTGGAAAGACACTCAAATGACAAAAGGTCAAGAAACAAGCACAAGTGATCCTTAGTCTTGAAATCCCTTAAACACATTTTGAGCTTGTAAATATCCTTTTTCTTCATAACCAACAGCCCAAGCCTACATTACGTGTCTAATCAAGCCCTTTCTGATCAAAGGCAAGCAATCTGGATCGGTAGGCAGTGCTTTCTCGTGCGAGCCAAATCATTATTCATGCAAATAAAATAAATGCTTTGAAAAACGGTTCTCAATAACCCTCAAATTGAAATTTAAACCTTTTGTGACCAACTAGATATCACTTCGTGTTTTTCACCAAAAGCAAAACAAAAGGTTTTCATCACTTTTGGAAACCCCTCCATAGGAATCACTTGAATTTCTTCAGAAAGAGTTTGCTTTGAATCAATGTCAAAATGATTTCTGTGTTTGGAATAGCTTTGAAATTCCAAAATTTCTACATGAAAACAACTCCTTGTCAAAAACCAAACCTTCCTTCAAACAACCTTATCCCTAAACCTAAATTGAATACTTGGGGGCATGATCAAGCTGGGGGCAAAAAAAAAAAATCTTGGTAAGGCTGGCTCCATGATTCCCTTTCTAAGAAAAATGCTGGGCAAAATTGGCAACCTTTGAGATAAAGGGCGGAGGACAAAGAAGTATGATGATATCAAGTCCTTCCTAGAGGTCAAAATCACAAGAGATGACTCGAGTAAGTAAGAGCGAAAAAGCCATCGATGTTTACCACCAACACTCCAACTTTTGAGAAAAGAAAGACACCATGAAGAAATGGGGACCTACATTTCTCAGGTAAAGTATACATGCATATTGATCATAATGAATTGGTTTCAAAATTGTCAGATCAGTGTTTCATCATCACCTTTTGGGGTAGCGCGTTTTCTAACCCTACCACATTTCGAGTGCGCCTTTGAGCCCTCACTTCTCAGGTAGTGCGTTTTATAACCCTACCTCATTTCGAGTGCGCCTTTGAGCCACCATCTCTTAGGTAGTGCGTTTGTCAACCCTACCTCCTTTAAAATACGCCTTTGAGCCATTTGTTTCTCAAGTAGTGCGTTTCTAACCCTACGACATTTCGAGTGCACCTTTGAGCCCTCGCCAATATTTTTCCTTGGGCAGGTCACCCATTACAATGAGACCATTATTTTTTTGGGTAAGTCACCCATTACAACGCGACCAATTCTGCATTTTTTTATCTGGGTAGGTCACCCATAACAATGAGGCCATTTTTTTTTGAAAAAATCTTTGCATTTTCCTGGGTAGGTCACCCATAACAATGAGACCACCTTTCATTTTTCATTTGGGTATGTCACCCATTATAATGAGACCGCTTTTTGTTTTTCATTTAGGTAGGTCGCCCATTATAATGAGACCACCTTCCACTTTCCATTTGGGTAGGTCACCCATTATAATGAGACCGCTTTTTGTTTTTCATTTGGGTAGGCCACCCATTACAATGAGACCGCTTTTCATCTTTCTGGGTAGGTCACCCATCATAATAAGACCATCATCTTGCATCTGGGTAGGTCACCCATAACAATGAGACCATTTTACACTTTCCATTTAGGTAGGTCACCTATCATAATGAGACCATCATTTTTCTGGTAGGTCACCCATAACAATGAGACCACTTTCCACTTTTCATCTGGGTAGGTCACCCATCACAATGAGACCATCATCATTTTTCTGGGTAGGTCACCCATCAATGAGACCATCTTGCATTTGGGTAGGTCGCCCATTATAATGAGACCACACACACATATTTGTATCGGTTCTGGTTAAAGGAGATTGCCAGATGAGATCTTAGGTTAACCCAACCACACACAGAGTTTAGCTTTGGTTAAAGGGAATTGCCAGATGAGATTTCAGGTTGACCGAGCTACACATCAATTTTGGTTCTAGTTAAAGGAGATCGCCAGATGGGATCTCAGGTTAACCTAATCAAAAGGGCAGGTCGCTCGTGAAAATAGACCAGCGTGAGTATGTATGGGTAGGTCGCCCCTGAAAATAGACCATAACGAGTATGTGTGGGCAGGTCGCCCGTGAAAATAGACCAGCGTGAGTATGTGTGGGCAGGTCGCCCTTGAAAATAGACCACAACGAGTATGTGTGGGCAGGTCACCCGTGAAAATAGATCAGTGTGAGTATGTGTGGGCAGGTTGCCCATGAAAATAGACCACAATGAGTATGTTTGGGCAGGTCGCTCATGAAAATAGACCACTTTTCTTCAAAATGGACAAGTCACCCAAGATAATGAAATCATTTTCTTTTGAAAGGCGAAGTCATGAAAATAGACCACTTTTCTTCAAAATGGGCAGGTCACCCAAGATAATGAGATCATTTTCTTTTGAAAGGCGAAGTCATGAAAATAGACCACTTTTCTTCAAAATGGGCAGGTCACCCAAGATAATAAGACCATTTTCTTTTCAAAGGCGAAGTCCTTGGCTGAGTGGATCACTCAATAAGCCAGGAAGACCTTTTG
>Ga0325404_1001595_pt1 | contig 23984 bp, 18 predicted proteins | sample PopdelMetagenome_18_FD_205664 | JGI IMG/M metagenome (GOLD analysis project Ga0325404, IMG submission 205664) | Populus deltoides microbial communities from Bellville, Georgia, United States - Xylem-Control-R1 | ecosystem: Host-associated > Plants > Phyllosphere > Stem > Wood/Secondary xylem...
TAGGGGATCCACTTTCTCCGCATGGCTCGTGCTGGGGCGCATGTTCCACAGCACTTGACTTTTGTGTTTTACTATGGACAAGGGAGCCTGTTCCCTTGGCCAGTGTATATTCTGTTTTGCTGGTTTCTAGCCTGTATTGCAAGCTTGTCTTGCTCTTTTTGATCTATATACTTCTTACATTTGATCAAAAAAAAAAAAGAAAGAGCTCTCAGTAGTGAGAAAGAAAGAGCTCTCAGTGTAGCCTTGAGAGAGAAACATGAGAGAGAAGCTCTCCTTCCCCCACGGGAACTGTTTCCTTGTCTATGGCGCCTGCTGAAATTTGAATTTTTCTGGTTACTGGCTTCCCCCCTTCAAGCTTATCTTCTGCTTTTCTCTTCTTCATGGCCAAAAATAAGAGAAATGCACGCCGACCCCCTGTTCACCATCAACCCATCAACTCTGTCCTTGCTCTTGCTGCCCCACCCCTTCCCCCTCCTCCCCCTCCCACCCCTCTCCCCCCTTCCCCTCTATCTCCTGCCCCCCCTCCTTTAGTGGTGGCCGGTGGGTCCAGCCCTGATAAATTCTTGTTTTTAGCTGAGGATGAGTCTGTTCTCCAACAGATTGTCTCTTCTCCCTCTACCCCTGACCATGTGTTTGTAGAGGACTGCTCTGATGAGGATGATTATGATGAAGATGAGGTGGATTATTCTACATCTGGAGGTAGTTCCAAGTTCTTTCGCTCCCCTGTGCCACCTTCTACAGGCAGCAATTCAGCTGGCACTCCTCACAGTGCTTCGAAGGCTTCCTCTTTGTGTGACCCTGGCCAATCAAGTAGACCAGTGGCTAGCCCAGTCACGAAGGGGCCTTCTCCTGTGCCTGCTCCCCAACTCAACACCCCCGATCTTGCAGTGGCAGAGCATAACCCTCCAGCTGTAGCCTCCTCACCTGCAGAAGCTCCTAACTCAGGTACTTCTCTTTCTCCTGCACCTGCTCCTGCTGAGAAATGGCGAGATCTATTTGCCTCAAATCGCAGCACTATCACAGGTCCTAAATTGCCATTCTCCTCATCCTCTTGTGATGATTTACCCTGTGACTTGTCTCCTGATGATTTAGACAATAATTATGATTTATGGCAACTCTGTATTGTGGGTTATGTGGCTGGCAAGTCACCTGGTTTCAAGGCTTTGAACAATATTATCTCCTATTCTTGGAAGTGTGAAGCCTCTTTGGCAATCCATGAATCTGGATGGTTAGTTTACAAATTCAAAACTGTAGATGACAAACTTGCTAATGGTTCTTACTTGATCTATGGCCGACCTCTGATTCTAAAAGCTATGCCAGAGTACTTTGATTTTGGAACGGATGAGATGTCCTGTGTTCCTATATGGGTTAAATTTCCAAGCTTGCCGTTGAAATGCTGGTCTCCTAAATGCCTTTCTAAAATTGCTAGCAAGCTAGGCACACCCATACAAAGTGACCTGCTCACCTTTAACATGTCGAGAATTTCCTATGCTAGAGTTCTTGTAGAACTCAACCTGCTTGCTGATCTTAAATCTTCTATTGTCATCAACTTACTCAATGGTTCCACTCTGAATCAACCGGTTATATATGAGACTCTTCCTAGATTCTGCAAGTTGTGTAAAGTTCTCGGACACAACACAGGATCGTGCTCCTCTTCCCCTCCCCCGGCGGTTGCAAGCCCTCTGGAACAGGATATCCATCAGCCTACTGCTACTGCAAAGAGCCGAAATGTTTTTGCTTGTCTAGGGCCTGCTGCTGAGACTATTACAGAGCTGCCTAACTTTTGCAATCATCGTAAAACGCAAGGACACACCACCGGGACGTGCTCTAAAAGTAAGGAAGAGGCCAGACCAGTTGAGAAGGCAGATGCTACTGAGTTAGCCACCAAGGGTAATGTCAAAGGCAAAAGGAGTGTCTTCACTCGTCTCAGCCCTGCTATAGATACTCTGGTTGATGCCCCGTCTGCTGTTGCTTCCACGGTGGAAGCGTCCCCTGTTGTTACTCCTCAAGTGGATGCATCTGAGCTTGATGCTTCCACTGTCCCCCCAGAAGTTTGTGTAGCTCAGGAAGTTCAACTTTGTTCTCAGGCCACAGCTGCAAGTCTAGAGGGGTGGCAAACTGTTAGTAAAAGGAGACATAACTCAGGTAGCAAGTGACAGAAACAAACACCTCTGCCTGTTGAAAGTAAATCGCCATCCTCCAAAGGAAAATCTCCAGCGTCTTCAGTTAATGTTACTGGCAACAAGGCTTCCCATCGTACAGGTTCAAGTATGCTCTCCAGGAGCTTGGTTCAAAGGAACTCTACTAGGTCTTCTGGTAGTGGTGGGGTCCCTCCCACCCTTCCTCACCCATGATTGTTCATTGCTGGAATGTGAGAGGGCTCAATAGCCCTCTCAAACAGCATGAGGTGGCCGGCCTCATGAAGAGTAAGAAGTTTGATGTTTGTGGTCTCCTTGAGACTAAGTTATCTTTGGCAAAGGTTGCATGTATGCATAAGCTGAGGTTGAAGTCATGGCAGTTTGTAAGTAATGCTGATGTTGCAATTTATGCCCGTATAATTGTTCTCTGGAATCCTGAAACAGTGAAGGTTGAGCTGCTTCACTCCACTGCCCAAGGGATACACGTACAAATTACATGCTTGGTGCAACAATTTTGTTTCACTGCCACCTTTATATATGGTTTCAACACCATTACAGCTAGGAGAGCTCTGTGGGATGATTTAAGGAGATGGGGTACGGAGTCCCCATGGCTGCTCCTTGGAGATTTCAACTCTATCCTTTCTCAAGAAGATAAGCACAACGGGGAGCCAGTTTCTACTTATGAAACCTCTTACTTCAGGGAGTGCTGTTCTGATCTTGGGATTGCAGACTTGAACTCGACGGGTTCCTATTTTACATGGACGAATGGTACAATCTGGACCAAAATTGATAGAGTTATGGCAAACACTCAATGGTTCTCTTTGCAGCAAATGGTCCATGTCCACTTTGGTACCCCAGGAGCCTTCTCAGACCATTCTCCATCTACTGTCCATCTGGGTACTCGAGAACTTTGTGGCAAAAGGAATTTTAAATTTTTCAACATGTGGGCTACTCATCCTCAATTCTTGGCAACCGTCTCTCAGCATTGGTCCTTGGATACCTATGGATCGCATATGTATATCCTCTGTAAAAAGCTCAAGCTCTTGAAGGGAGGGCTGAAAAACCTGAACAATCTTCACTTCAGTCATATTTCGGAAAGGGTTGCTAGAGCAGGGAAAGAGCTGGATGTTACCCAGCTTCTCCTACAGAATGACAGGGATAATAGTCATCTCCTAGCTCTGAAAAAGCAGCAGAGGCTGAACCTTGTCAACCTTAAATCCGCTGAAAAGATGTTCTTTGGCCAAAAGTTGAAGTGCACCTTCTTCAGAGACTGTGACAAGGGAACCAGATTCTTCCATTCCTTGATGAGTCAACGATACAGAAGACATCACATCCCTGCAATTCTTCGAAGTGATGGCACTTTAACTTCGTCTGCTGAAGAGGTTGGTCGTGTTTTTGTCTCTTACTATCAAGAGCTTCTGGGGACTTCAAAGCATACCATTCCACTGCAGGCTGAAGTTGTTCAAAGTGGTGCCTGCATTAATGCTGACTCCCATGATTTCCTCCTTGCCCCAGTTTCGGTTGATGACATTAAACGAGTTCTCTTTAGTATGGATGATAATAAAGCTTCAGGCCCGGATGGATACAGCTCTGCATTCTTTAAACAAGCTTGCAACATTGTAGGTGAAGACTTATGTTCAGCTGTTCAAGACTTCTTTGCTTCTGGGGAGATCCTCAAACAGCTAAATCACTCAACCATAGCCTTGGTCCCAAAGTCTGCTAATGCCAACTGTGCCGCAGATTACAGACCTATCTCTTGCTGCAATGTCACTTACAAAGTTATTTCCAAGATCCTTGCAGAGAGGCTAGCTCACGTGCTAAATGATATCATCAGCCCTTCTCAGAATGCTTTTCTTGGTGGGAGACTCATGGCTGATAATATAAACCTCATGCAAGAACTTTTGAGGAGTTATGGCAGAAAGCGTATATCTCCCCGCTGCATCATCAAGATAGACTTCAGGAAAGCATTTGATTCGGTCCAGTGGTCTTTCCTTCGTGATCTCCTCCACCTTTTGGGGTTCCCAGCCAGGTTTGTTCACCTTGTTATGAAATGTGTTGAGACTGCCTCTTTTTCTGTCTGCATCAATGGTAATCTCTTCGGTTTCTTCCAAGCCCGGTGTGGTGTTCGACAAGGAGATCCCTTATCTCCCTATCTCTTCATTATCTGCATGGAGTACTTCTCTAGACTGCTGAAAAGTAGCACTCAGCATTCGGGTTTCAGTTTTCATCCCAAATGCCATGCTCTAGAAATCAGTCATCTTGGCTTCGCTGATGATATTCTCTTGCTCTGCCGCTGTGACATGGTTTCTATTAATATTATCCTCCAGCAGCTTCGGGTCTTTGGGGAGTCGTCTGGCCTTGTACTTAATGCAGCCAAGTCCTCTATCTTCTTTGCAGGTGTTACAGAGAACATGAAGAAGGCTATTCTTAGTCTTTCCCAGTTCACTAAAGGAAACTTTCCTTTTAAGTATCTTGGTGTCCCTCTCAGCCCCCATAGACTTCTTGCCAGTCAATTCTCTCCCCTCATCCACAAGTTAGAAATGGCAATTCAAAGTTGGATGGGAAAGTATCTCTCATATGCAGGTCGGCTGGAGCTCATAAAATCAGTCCTGCATGGCATGGTGCAGTTTTGGATTAATATCTTTCCTATCCCTAATGTTGTTATCAACAAGATTACCAGTCTATGCAGGAATTTTCTTTGGACTGGGGACGTGCTCAGAAGCAAATCTTCCCTTGTTGCTTGGAAGCAGGTGTGTTTGCCTAAGGAAGAAGGCGGGCTGGCGGTCCTTGACATTAAAGCTAGAAATGATAGTTTCTTTGCCAAGCATCTCTGGAACATCCACTTGAAGTCTGATTCCCTCTGGATTCGATGGGTAGATCATTATTACATTTCACATGCCTCCATCTGGTCTTTGGATGCCAAGAAAACCGACTCTCCTCTATGGAAGTCAATTTTCTCCCTTCGTAATAAAATGATTGACCTTTGTGGTGGGGTTGCTTCAGTGCAGCAGTTACTCTCAAGCTGGCACTCTGACTTGAGTTCTTTTACATCCTGTGCATATGCTTTCTTCAGACATAAAGCAGATCCAGTTCAGTGGGCAAGTGTAGTTTGGGAGCCATGGTCTTTTCCAAGACACAGCTTCTCCCTTTGGCTTGCAATGTTGGGCAAGTTGCGCACAAGAGATCGTCTTCAGTTTCTCTCCTCTGACACTTTATGCCCTCTTTGCCAGAATGCTGATGAATCCCATGCTCATCTCTTTTTCCAGTGTGCCTGGTCATCTTCTCTTTGGAGCAAGACTAGATACTGGCTCAAACTTCATAACAATATACCTTCCCTAAACAGAGCCACTAGGGTCCTTCACAACAACAAAAAAGGACTGCAACCGAGAATGAGAAGAGTATCCCTTGCTATTCTGGTGTACTTGATTTGGGAAGAAAGAAACAGGCGCATTTTCAACAGCATTGAAAAATCAGTAGAGGTCATATTCAGGAGATTCCAGATTCTGTTTTACACTATTTTGTATTTCCATGACAAAAATCCTCTAGCCTACAGTGTTGCAAATTGAAGGGTGCTCCATTACTCTTCATTGTATTTTGGACGTGCATGGTTCTGCATGATTTCGTTGTCCCTGTTTTGGTGAGCCTCTGTCTTCTGCTTTGAGGCTGGAAGTTCATTTAATTGCTATAGCTGTTCTACGTCCCTTTCCCTTCTGCATGGCCTGGCGTATGTTTGCATGGCGCTCAGAAATTGCTTGAGGCTGATTGGAATATTGGGTGTCGGTTGAATGAGCTGATGCCACGTTTTGGCATGTGCTGGCAGTCTTCTTTGGGGGCTGGATGTGCATGGTTTTTCAATCCTGCAGGGGAGAGCAGCTGTCCTTTGTCCTGGCATCATCTCGGTTGTAGCTGAGCAGCTGTCCTCCTCTATGCATAGTAGATTGCTGCGTGGTTTAGCTTGATTGGCTGTTGTTTTCCCTCCATGGCTGCGCTGAGGCTGCATGGCTCCTTCATTTTCTGCAAGGTCAAGCTGCCGACTTTCTTGCCGATTCCTTTGCCCTTCTTGGCTGGCAGAGCTACTCTTCTTCGGCTGCCTACTCTTCTTCAGCTGCTCTACTTAGCTTGGCTTGGTTGGCTAGTCTTTTCTGTTGGCGCTGGTTTGCCCTCCTTGTGGCTGTTCTCTGTGCTGATGGTCTTTGTATTTTGCTTGTAATAGTTTTTGTTTTCCTTTGGTTATATTCGAAGGTTTGTATTCCTTGTGGCAGTGTTTTCTTTCTCCTAGTGCTTGTTGGGAGCCTGTTCCTACAAGCTTGTCCTGTTCAGTTGTATCTCAGATTAGCTGGTTTTCTCTGGCTAGTCTGTTCTTTTTGATCTATATACTTCTAACATTTGATAAAAAAAAAAAAGAAAGAGCTCTCAGCAAAGAGCTCTCAGTTTAAAGAGTAGAGAGAGACACTCTCGGTTATAGTGAGAGAAAGTGGCTGTGTGCTGCACGGTGTTCTAGTTCTCTCCTTAAGTACCGTTCCTCTTCTACTCTTCTATGTTTGCTACTGTTCTTGTTATGGTTAAATCAAAGCAGCGCTCTGTATCTCGTCGGTCTGGTGGAGAGGACTGCGCACTTCAACCATCAGTCCGTGTTCCCTCGAGAATGCCTAGGGTTCCCCCTCGGAGCCTCTCTCCTGCCGAATCGGACTCAGCATCCTCTGCTCAAGGTCTTCCACCCCGACCTAGACTGACATTTGGTGATTTTGCTTCAATCCCTCTTGGAGCTAGGGTTTCTGCGAACAGCCATCACCGATCCAGTTCCTCTTCTTCTTGTGCCCGCAAAGGGATTTCTCTTGGGGGTTCTCAAGCGGTTCCACTGGCTCACTCTGTGGGGTCTAGGGCTCTGTCACGCGACGGGGTGCTTCCTTCTCCTTCTCTTGGAGCTCCGGCCAATTCCCCTCCGGCCCTCGTTGGTCATTTGGCTGTTTCGCATAATGTACCAGGTTCCTCTTCCCTTCCTGGTCTTGTTCATTTCCCTAATGTTTCATCCACAGCATCCTGTAAATTCTTAGAATCTGATGTATCACCCATAGATGAGAAATTCTATTTGATTGGGTTTGTTGCGGGCAAATGTCCTGGCTATAATTTATTGTCCCAATTCATTGTTCAAAATTGGCAGTATCATGCTTCTCTTGTCATGCATGATTCGGGATGGTTGGTTTTTGAGTTTCTCTCTGAATCTGCCATGCTGAACACTTTAGGGGGGGACCATATGCTGTGTATGGCCGGCCATTAATCTTGCAAGTCATGCCAGATTTTTTTGACTTTTCCCCTCCTGACCTGTCGAAGATTCCCTTATGGGTGCGCTTTCCGAATCTTCCTATTTGGTGCTGGACCCTCCTGTGCTTGTCCAAACTTGCTAGTGTGATTGGCAAGCCTCTGTATTGTGATGAACCAACATCCGCCAAGTCTAAACTATCGTATGCTCGTGTTCTCGTTGAGGTTGATTTGCTTGGTGTTTTGCCTGATTTGGTCTCTGTTCAGCTTCCCAATGGCTCCACTTTGGGTCAACAGGTTCTTTACGAATCACTTCCTTGGTTCTGTAAGAACTGTGCATCCATGAGGCATTCCACTTCCTCGTGTAAGGATAACCCCTCTAAGCGCAAGCTTAGCTCCTCGGACGGCCACATAGCTGCTTCTCCCACTATAGTTAAATCAACTGTTGCACCTTCACCTCAGCCTGGCTCCTACCCCTTGACGGATCCCTTTGTTGCCTCTCTGCCCAAGGTGACTAGTCCTTCCTCTTCGTGGAGGCTACCATCCCCAGGGCGTAAGAGGACCAAGATTTCCTTGGCCAAAGTGTCCTCTTCTGCAGTTGGTCCTTCTCCAGGTCAGGGGCCCCCTGGACTTCCACTTTCCTGGCAGTTCCTCAACTGCTCCTCTGCTCCCCTGGCTACACAGCAACATTTGGGTCAACTAGCCTCTTCCACGCTGCCTGCTTCTACTAACTCAGAGGAGTCGGCCCGTACTGCGCCACTATAGCTCCTGGTGGCATTGCAGCTCTATGGTGGCTCCTCCGCTGCTTTGAGCTCATTCCCTTTGTGGGGTTTTGTATGTTTTTCTGTTTCAGGGTTGCTTTGCTTGGCAGGTTTTTCATCTTGTTGCCGTAATTGGTTGTGATGGCTTCTTCAGCTTGGCTCTTGCTGTTTATTGTTGTTGTTATGTTCTGCTTGTGCACTTATTGGTAGGGCTGTGGTACAGCAATCTATTGCTGCCTTTTTTGTTAGGCTTAGTGGGAACTTGTTCCCTAGTTTACATTTTTCTTTGTCCTGCATCAGGACTGTTCATGCTTTTGCTTAACCTTTTGGGAGTCGTTCTCCTTTCTGGAAACCTTTTTTTGTTGTCTCTGCTGCTGGTTGGATGTCTGTGGGGCCAGACTGTCTCCTTGTATTTGTTCCCTGCTGATTGCTCCTCTGCTGGATGTTGTTGTCATGTGCATGGCTCATGCATATTGACTTTGGTTTATGTGGCATGAGAACTGTTCATGACGGCTGTTCATGATTTGGTTCCTATTTGGGAGCTTTTGTTCCTTTTTTTTTTACTAGTCTTTGGCTGTCCTTTGCTGCTGGTTGGATGTCGGAGGGTCCAGGCTGTCTCCATGTGCATGCCCCCTGCTGATTGCTCCTCTGCTAGTTGTTGGTGCACTTTGCATGGCCCATGCAATTTGGATCTTTTGCTATTAAGCCCTCCTGCTGAGCCCTATCTTCCCTTTACTGGGTTGCTTGATGTGTTTCAGCTTTGGGCGCCTACTGCTCAAGCTTTCTGGGTTTAATGGATCGGTACATTCTAATGGTTAGGGAGCCTGCTCTGCTGATGGTAGGTTGCTTCCTGGTATGCCCTGGTGTGGGGATTCTGTTGCCTGATGTGCTCTATTTTGGGAAGTTTGGCTGGTTTGCTGGCTCATTGTTGTCCAGCCTGTTTGTTGGTCTGCTGCTGGAAGTCTTCTTGTTTGGGGATTCCTAAGGTTGTTTCGCTTTTTGTAGTCTACTATGCTCTGCATGAGGGTTGTTCATGCTTTGGTTCATCTGTTGCTCACTGTGGGAGCCTAGTTCCCATGCTTTTGGTTGTAGGTTGTTTCTCTGGATCAATGTATAGGGGATCCATATTCTCTGCTTGGCTTGTGCTGGGGAGCATGTTCCACAGCACTCGCCTTTCATGTTTTACTATGGACAAGGGAGCCTGTTCCCTTGGCCAGTGTATATTCTGTTTTGCTGGTTTCCAGCCTGTATTGCAAGCTTGTCTTACTCTTTTTGATCTATATACTTCTAACATTTGATCAAAAAAAAAGAAGAAGAAAGAGCTCTCAGCGTGAGATCTAGAGTGAGAAATTAGAGAGAGATGCTCTCCTTCCCTTTGAAGCTTTTCCCTCGTGTACATTGATCTCTTCCACTGTTTGCGTTCTTGTCTCTTTCTCTGTTCATCTTAGCTCCTTCTGGTTATGGCGTCCAAAAAGAAGGTTGGGTCCCATAAATCCCATTTGAAACAATAAAAGTTTCAAGCTGATGCTCAGCTTATCAATGATACCGCTGTTCTTGCTTTACCACCTCAGCCTCTTCCTTGTACTGTTCATGCTACAGTTCCCCCAAATTCAAATTCAAATTCCAGCCCGCCTGTTATCTTAGCCCCTGTTTGCCCTCATTCTAGCCCTCATCTCCAATCTCCCTCACATGACCCTGTGTCCCAATATCATGTTGATCCATCCCCTAACATCAATCATGTGTTTGTTGAAGATTGTTCGGATGACGTTGGTTATGATGATGAGGAAGTTGATTTTGATTCAGCGGAAAAGGATTATGAAGGGGGCTCCAAATTCTTCTCCACTCTGGTGTTTGCAGCGACTCCTGGTCTTTCTGCCTCCCCTGTGGTCACCCAGTCAACCTCTTGCCCCCCATGTGTTGAGGCTGCTTTGGCTGCTGTTTCAGCCCTGTCTACCCCGAAGACTCCTATGGACGCCACTGTCCCTTTGACTGCCACTGCAAGTACCAGTCCTGAGCCTCCTCCTAGCACTTGGCATCATCTTTTCAAGTCTAACCGTGACACTACCAGGTGCCCTAAACTCCTTCACTATTCTGCTCTCACTAAAACTAGAGGTTGTATTTTGGATGATGATGATATGGACTCTAAATGTGATTTTTGGAAATTGTGTCTTGTTGGGTATATTGCTGGTCGTTCCCCTGGCTTTAAAGCCATTCAAAACCTTATTACCACCACCTGGCACTGTGAGGCCTCCTTAACTATTCATGCCTCTGGTTCGTTGATCTTTAAATTTACCAATGAAGCGGACAAACTAAATGTTCTAGCTGGAGGTCCTTACCTTGTTTATGGGCGGCCTCTCATCCTTAGAGCAATGCCAGAATATTTTGAATTCTCTTCCTCAGACATGCACACTATTCCAGTCTGGGTTAAGTTTCCTAATCTCCCACTCAAGTGCTGGTCCATTAAATGCTTATCTAAGATCGCCAGTGTCCTGGGCAAGCCTGTTCAAAGTGACATGCTTACCTCTACAATGTCTAGACTCTCCTATGCCAGGGTGCTCGTGGAAGTTAATTTGTTGTCTGACTTACCATACTCTGTTGAAGTTTCTCTGCCTAATGGTAGCTTGCTTCATCAACAAGTAGTGTATGAAACCCTCCCCCGTTTTTGCAAACATTGCAAAATCCTTGGACACCTTACTTCTACGTGCACAAAATTCTCCCCTCCTATTGTTCCTGCACAACAACAGACTCCTGCCCCTGATCCTGCTCCTACTGGAAGGGATTCTGTTTTTCACCGGTTGGGACCCCAAGTAGGCAACCCTGTTGTTGATCGATCAGAGGCCAGTTTGCTTGATGATTGTGTTCCCCCTCCAAAACAGGGTGATGTTGAGCTTGTCTCTCAAAAGGAAGCTGATGTTGCTGCCCCTGGAGGATGGGAGATTGTTAATCGCAGAAAACTGAAGCACAAGCCTACACCCTCACAACCTTCTACAGTGCCCCCACATACTGAGCCTTGCTCAGCTCAAGGAGCTGCTGCTCATATGCCTCAGTGCGATCATCTGCTCCCACCTCCAAGACTTGTCCCCTCCACCACTTCAGTACCAACCTCTGTTATAGCTGGATCTAGGGCAGATAAGGGCAAATCTGTTGTAGTTTCAGGCGCTTCACGCCACTTCACATCTTGTCCAAAAGGTCTGCCTTTAAGGAGGGAGGCTCAGCAACGTTCTGGTAATGTCCCTAATAGGGGCGAGGGGTTACTCTCCACCCCCCCTCCATAAAGCTCTACTGCTGGAATGTGAGAGGGCTCAATAGCCCCCTCAAGCAACATGAGGTCGTAAGCCTCATGAAGAAGAATAAATTAGATGTTTGTAGTCTTGTTGAAACCAAGCTGGCTTCTTCTGCTGTTTCTTTCATGCACAGACTCCGGCTCAGGAATTGGAAGTTTTTGTCTAATGTTGTAGCATCTAACACTGCTCGTATTTTGGTTTTTTGGAATCCTGCTACTGTTAAGTTGGAGCTCATTGATCTTTCTGCTCAGGGTCTCCATGTCACCATCACCTGTTTGGTGACTCACTGTTCCTTTACTACAACTTTTGTTTATGGTTTTAACACCATTATTGCTCGCAGAGCTCTTTGGGAAGACTTGCAGAGATGGAACCCGAACTCTCCTTGGCTTATCCTAGGGGACTTCAACTCTATTTTATCTTAAGAGGACAAACATAATGGAGAGCCTGTCTCCTCGTATGAAGTTGCTGACTTCAGAACCTGTTGCTCTACGTTAGGTCTTTCTGACCTCAACTTCACAGGTAGTCATTTCACCTGGACAAATGGGAAGATTTGAAGCAAGATCGACAGAGTCTTGATTAATCCTAACTGGCTGAGTCTTCAAAGAGCTGCCCATGTTCATTTTAGCACCCCAGGTGCCTTCTCAGATCATTCTCCCATTTTGGTTAGCATTGGGCCCCAGCATCAGCCAAGGCGAGCTAGTTTCAAGTTTTTCAACATGTGGGTTGAGCATCCTGACTATCAATCTCTTATATTAGAGCACTGGCATGCTGAAGTCTATGGCTCCTCAATGTATATTCTATGCTGGCGGCTTAAGCTACTAAAGGGTCCCTTGAAGCAGCTTAACAAGCTCCACTTTAGTCACATTTCAGAGAGAGTCTGCAGAGCTGAAGCTGCCCTGGAGCAACATCAATCTTTGCTTCAAGAAGACAGGGACAATGTGCAACTGCTGACTCAGGATATCAAGCTTCGGCTAGAACTTGTTAACCTTAAATCATCGGAGAAAATGTTCTATAGCCAGAAATTGAAATGTAACTTCTTCAAAGATAGTGATAGAGGGACTAGCTTTTTTCATGCCTTGATGAATCAGAAATACAAGAAGAACTTCATTCCTGCTATTCATCGTGCTGATGGTTCCCTCACAACTTCTGTGAGTGAGGTAGGGGATGTCTTTGTCAGCTTCTTCAAGCAACTCCTAGGTACTGCGCGAGCCACATCCCCTTTGGATGAGTCCGTTATCAGCTGTGGTCCCCGTCTTGACCCCACCTTGCATTCTGCTTTACTAGCTACTGTCACAAATGATGATATCAAAAAGGCCCTCTTCAGTATTGGCAATACAAAATCACCAGGACCTGACGGTTACTCCTCTTTGTTCTTCAAGAATTCATGGGATGTGGTTGGTCAAGATGTCTGTGCTGCGGTGAGAGACTTCTTCCAATCGGGTCAGCTTCTCAAGCAGACAAATCATTGTATTATAGCTTTGGTGCCAAAGACTGCGCATGTTTCTTTTGCTAGTGATTTTCGGCCCCTCTCTTGCTGTAATGTAGTGTACAAGATCATCTCCAAAATTCTAGCTGACAGAATGGGGCGTGTCCTTGATGGCATCATCAGCCCCATGCAAAATGCCTTCCTGGGTGGTCGACATATGGGTGACAATATCAATCTCCTGCAGGAGTTGCTAAGGCAATATGAAAGGAAAAGAACCTCCCCTAGATGTATTATAAAAATTGATTTCAGAAAAGCCTTTGACTCAGTTCAATGGCATTTCTTACGGCATCTGCTTCTCCTTCTTGGCTTCCCTGATCGATTTGTACACCTTGTCATGACTTGTGTTGAAACAGCTTCATACTCAGTTGCTGTCAATGGAGAGCTCTTTGGTTTCTTTCCAGGTAAATGCGGTGTTCGACAAGGGGATCCGCTATCACCATATCTATTCATCATTTGTATGGAATACCTCTCTAGGATGCTTTGCTTAGCATCTCAGAATCCATCCTTTCGGTTCCATCCAAAAGGCAAGCCGTTTGGTCTATCTCATCTTTCCTTTGCTGATGATATCATCCTGCTATGTCGAGGGGATAGGAATTCAGTCCAGGTGCTTTTCCAACAATTAATACTCTTTGGACAAACATCCGGCCTGGATATTAATATCTCCAAATCATCAATTTTTTTCGGTGGAGTGGCTGATCATTTGAAGCAAACTATTTTGTTAGACACTGGCTTCTCTGAAGGTTCCTTCCCTTTCAGATATCTTGGGGTTCCTCTAAGCCCTCACAGGCTCCTTGCTAGCCAGTATTCTCCCCTCCTGCATAAATTGGAAGCAACTATTCAGGGATGGATGGGTAAGCACCTTACCTACGCAGGAAGGCTTGAGCTTATTAAGTCCGTCTTATATGGGATGGTGCAATTCTGGGTTAGTATATTCCCTATGCCATGCGCTGTTATTAAACAAATCACCTGCCTTTGTTGAAACTTTCTATGGACAGGACATACTCACAGAAATAAGTCTGCTCTTGTGGCTTGGAAAGCTGTCTGCCTACCAAAGCATGAAGGGGGTTTGGGATTGCTTGATATCCAAGTTCGTAACAACTGCTACATTGCAAAACACCTCTGGAACATTCATCTGAAGCAAGATTCCATTTGGATTAAATGGATACATCACTTTTATTTAAACACTCACTCCATTTGGAATGCCCATGCTCAAAAGACCTCCTCCCCGTTGTGGAAATCAATCATCCTTCTCAAAAACCAACTTGTTGAACTATATAGGGGGCAACAACAAGTTATTGATTTGATGGTAGGCTGGGCGCAACATGGAAATGGGTTCACCTCTAATGCTTATGCCTCTCTCCATTATCAAAGCTCAGCAGTCCACTGGGAGAAGATAGTTTGGGAGCAATGGGCCCTTCCCAAGCATAATTTCATTTTATGGCTGGCCATGCTTGGGAAGCTTCGAACTAAGGACCGACTACATTTTGCTCCCATTGACACACTATGCATGTTCTGTAGGCAGGCAGAGGAAAGCCATGGACATTTATTCTTTAGCTGTAACTGGACTTCTTCTTTGTGGAACAAAGTCAAATCCTGGCTAAAGTTGAGCAGACGTATGTCCACCCTCATTAGTGCAGTTAGAGGTCTACCCTGCAAAAAGAAGAACTTGGTTGCTAGAATGCAAAGGGTCTCTCTCTGCGTTCTAGTCTACCTGATCTGGGAAGAAAGAAATAAAAGAATATTTGATGGCACAAGTACTTCTCCTGCCCATCTCTTTCGGAAGTTCCAAATCATCTTCTACATGATCCTCCATTTCCATGAGAAGGATCATTCACTCATCCCTGTTGCCTGGTGATTTGTTTTAGTGCCTTGGTCGGTCGGGCTGGTTTGCGACTGCTTGATATTTCAGAGATATGGGTAGTCTATGGTTTGGTTTGCAAGTCATTTGGCCTTGCATGATGAGGGCAAGTTGAGGGCTGGAAGTGCATGGTCGTTCCTGCATGTTGCCTTTGCCGTTGCTTTGCTGAGCAGTTGAGTTGTAATACGTGGTCTGTGCATGCATGGGCTTCTGTACAGCTTTTGCATGGTTTTTTCTTTTAATTTGGATGGGTGGAAGCTTATGATTGGCTACACTTTGTTCTCTGTTGGTGATGATGAAAGGGCTCTGCATCCTCTTGCATGTGGCCTTATTTGCTTCATGCTCCAGCTGATAGTTGCTTTTGTTGACACTGGTCCTGGTTCACTGTTTCCTTTATCTGCATAGCTGAATTTTTGCCACCTGTTCTTGGCTGCCAGTGCAGTATTGTGTGTCTACAATGATGGCTCTCTACTTCTCTGTATGGATGGGTGATTTCTTTCCACGTGGGTGCTTCTCATGGTAGCATGGCTTTTCATTTATTGCTGCAGCATCTCATAAATCCTTTTCACTTTGTCTATTGCTGCTGTGTGCTCTCACAATTGGCTGGTTCCTCTTGTTGTTGCTTGCATTCCCTTTCCACGTGGGAGCATTTCCTGGTTGCTTGTTGATTCCCATTGTCTGGCGCCGTTCTGCTTGTGTGGATTTGCTACATGGCTTGCATGGTTTCCTCCCATGCTCATCGACTTCTCTGGTTCCAGCTTGTGGGTTCTTCCATCCGGTCTATTCAGCTTAGAGTTCATTCATCTCTTTATCCAGCAGTTGTAGCTGATTCATCCTCATCAACTTGCTGCTTGATATCTTGGGCTCCTGAGCTGTCGTCGTGTCGGTGTCTCTTTGGCTGGGGGACATATGATGCTGCAGGTTTTTGGATGTGTTAGGCTGAAGCTGTTTTTTGGTTTTTTCTTGGGAGCCTGTTCCCGAGATTATTTTGGTTTGGGTTCCTATTGCCCTCTGTTCTGTCTATGCTTTGTGTTAGATTGGGAACCCTACACGCTTTGGTTCCTCTCATAACCATTGTGGGTTTTTTCACTGTTATTACTTTTTCAGTGTTTTGCTTTCATGATCTCTTAGGGAGCCTGTTCCCTTTGTCAGTTTCTCTATTTTCCTTGTCATGCTGGTATCCAGCTTGTACTGCAAGCTTGTCTTGCTCCTTTTTGATCTATACAATACTTACATTTGATCAAAAAAAAAAAAAAAGAGCTCTCAGTAAAGAAAGAGCTCTTAGTAGTAGTGAGAGAGACTAGAGAGAGACGCTCTCCCCAAAGAAGCGTCTCCTCTAGTCTGCTCTCCTGGTTTTGATTGAGCTCCTGTCTTCACGTCATTTACTGATGACTTGGGTCTTTTTTTTTGGGCATCGTGGCTCCTTTGCTGGTGCTCACGATCTAGATTTTGTCCATGAAGGCGCTTGATTGCGCCATCTGGTTGCACACACTCTGCGAGTATGCTTTGCATCTATCTTCCTGTTTTTTTTTAAGATTCTGGTTCTCCCTTCTGGGCATCAATTGCTGAAGCCTAGGATCTATTTTGTTGGGATGCTTTTGGATTCTCTTTCTTCCCGAGCAGAACCAGCAAGCACGCGACAAGTTCCCAAACCCTAATTGGTGGTCTGGTTGTTGTCTTCCCCATTCTTTGAGCTTTAATCTATGTTGATCATGGGGAAAGTCTGCATTTTGTGCCTATGTCACTCAGCTCAGCCTTCGAAGCTAGGGATGTTGGGGATTTTGACGATGCATCCGTGGTTTCTTTATCGTGGATGGATTGATGGCGTTCTTTGTTGATTCCACACCAGGGTTACTTCTCTTTATCTTCTCCACAGAGCTTCTGGCCATGGTAGGTTCTCTCCTATCTTCCCTCCTCTGTGATGCTTTTTCCCTGGGTTTTTAGTGGCATGCTTGCCCTGGCATAGCATGGGGTTGCCCACCTCACGCTTCTTTGATAGTTTGCACTTTGTTATCTCTGCCATGTGTATGTCTGGTTTCTCTTGGATGTGTTGTTGATATGCTACTGGTATCTCGGTAGTCTCTACGGGTTTGACTATCGACTGTCTGTGGTAGCTTACTTGTATGCTGCCCTGGCCCTGTTTTTTACTGTTTGAATATGTCTTTGCTTGCTGCTTTTGTTGCTGGCTTGTCCTCAACCTGAGTTGCTGGTTCTGGTTGGATTGGCCTGAATTTTCCTTGCTGTTAGTGGATGGTTTATGTCTGCATGTCAAGCTGGTTCAGTCGTGGGAGAGTTATGGGACTTGTCTAGGTGAAGGTTTCTTTGCCAATTGAGGCTTTGTTTGGCTGGGTGAGGGTCTCTCCCTAAATTTCAGACTCCATGCCCCCTTGTCCCATATTGGTTATCCTGCAAGTCTGTTCTGGCTGCTCTTCTTGGGCTCTTGTGGAGTCTGCTTCCACCATGGTTCTTTTTCTGTTGATGATATGGATTCCATCAGTTTGGGTGAGGCTCTCTCCCCAATGCTTGGGCTACATTTGTAGTGCTCTTTGTTGTAGCTCTACAAGCATATTGTTTTGCTTGAAGGAAATGGGGGGATCTTTCCTTCTTTAGCTCACTACTAAGTGGAGAATGCTGGATGGAGACTGTTCTAGTATCAATCAACACCGTGATGCAGGTTTGGCCTGCTGGAGATGATGTGCGGATGATTCACTACTCTTATATCGCTTGATACAAAGATCTGGTTGGGTGAGGCTCTCTCCCCAATTGCTTTGTGCAGGGCTTTATTCTTGCTCTTTCTTGCCCTTCTTTGTTGGTCTGCCTTGGAATGTTGGCTTGCTCGTATTCTTTGGCTACTGCCATCTTGGGTTTATTGGAGGGCCACTTGCGGCTGACTGGGTGCTGCTTCTCGCAGCTTAGTTTGCTGGACTCTGTCCTTGGTTTGCTATGGTTTGCAATGGTGCTGATGCAGTGCTGGTTTGCAAGCCTCTGTTTTGCTGGTTGGGTAGCTAGATGCTACTGGGTTAATGCAAAGGATCTCTTCGCCTACTAGGGCTTTGTACCCTCTGCTTGCACTTGAGGATTTATCCTCATGGTGTTTTGGTTAGCGTGATGTTTGCTCCTGCTGTGGAGTCCATTCTAACACCGCTGCTATGTATATTGTTGCTGTCAGCAGCTTGGATTGCAGAGTGTCACCCTTCGAAGGGTTTCCATGCATGTTCTGGGGTCCTGTTTGGGTCTCTAGATGCTACTGGTTTGTGAATACTTGGTTGGCTATGGGACTTGCATGGCTCCTGGCTTGTCTGTTTCTGCCCTATCCTGCTGGTCTGTCTTGGAAAGTGTGTTCCTTGGCTACTGCAAGCTTGGGTCTGGTTGGCGTCCCTTCGTTGATGTCTGGTGGCTACTATATGCAGTAGTTGACTTGCTTCTGGTTTGCTGCAAAGATCTGGTTAGGCTAGCCTCCCTCTATCCATGCTATGGATCCCAACAGCCTGGGTGAGGCTCTCTCCCCTCTTTGTTTGGGCTACTGATGGTGTGGCTTGCTGATGCATGGCCCCTGGGTGTTGGGTCTCTGCTTTGATGTAATATTCCTGCGCCTCTTGCTGGAACGGTTTTGGTTGGTGATTGTCCTTCAGGTGGAAGCTGATGGCGGCTTCCCTCTGCTGGCTCGGTGCTCTGTCTTTTGCCTGCTTGGTAGGAATCCATTAGGGTGAGGTTCTCTCCCCAAAGATATGGTCCCCTTGCATGTTGCTGTGCTGAGTAGTGGGTTTGCTTTATAGGATGACTGGATTGTTGCTTCGGTTTATCTCCACTACTACACTTTGTGTGGTGGCTGTTACTGATCGGATTATATTGGAGGTTCTACCTATTATGGTCTGCTGAGATGGACGTAGATACTCCTCTCTGATGTTGCTGGTTTTTTGGTTCCTAGGCAGCTGCTTGTCTGCTAGGATGATTTTCCTGTATTCAAGGGAGCCTGTTCCCTTTGATTTTTGGTTGTACAAGGGAGTCTGTTCCCTTTACTTTATGTTCTGCAAGCTTGTCTTGCTTTGGTTGTTCAAGGGACTCTGTTCCTCTTGCTTCAAGGAGTTTGTTCCCTTAAGATTTTCTATTCAGTAAGCTTGTCTTGCTTATGGTTTGTACAAGGGAGTTTGTTCCCTTTGCCTTCTATTCAACACGCTTGTCTTGCTTTTGATTTGGTCAAGGGACTTTGTTCCCTTTTCCTTGTATTGCTGGTCTCCAGCACCTTTTTGATCTATAATATTCTTACATTTGATCAAAAAAAAAAAGAGCTCTCAGTAGCAATGAGTAAGTAGCGGCTAGAGAGAGAAACAAGAGAGAGATGCTCTCCTTCCATCCGAAGTTGTTTTCTCTCGTGTTCATGGTCGTCCTCTGCTCCTGATCCCAAAGTTGTTTCCTTCAATCTGTAACCCACTTCTCTCAACCCGTTTCCCCTTCTTTTCCCGCTCTTTTTCTCAAATGGCAAAAAGCAAACGGAAACCTGCAGCAGATGTCAAGCGTCTACAGGTTCCATTGCAAGCTCCTGTTCCATCTCACACAAACCAAGGTGGTTCGCTGGTTCTTGGTCTCAAGTCAGCTCTTGGTACACTTGATGGTGCTATTTCCCATATACCAAGAGCAGATCTACCCCCTCCCCTACTATCATCCCACCCTACGATGCAGGTTCAAGCTCTGCCAGAGAGGCAGATGGGTCTCCGGTGGACAACACAAAATCATCTCTTGATGGGTTCCTTGAGGTGGATCGTTCTGAAGACGAAGAACTTGGAGAAGAACAACTTGATTTCTCTTGTTCTGAGGAAGACTATGAAACTTCTCCCCCACCATCTTCTCCCGCTCCGGTGGCTCTTGACCTGCCTGCTTCTCTGCCCTCGGTGGTTCCAGTACCACAAGCTAGTCCCAAAGGTGCCACCTTTACCCCGTCTAGCTCTGTTCAAGCAGGTAACCCTCCTGTTCCCCTGCCTATTAATGGACAATAGAGAGATCTATTCTCTTCCAACAGAAACGTCTCATCTTGTCCAAAGCTTATGCACTTTTCAGCCTTACATGATATTCAATCCTGTTCTTTTTTAGCTGATCTAGACCACTCCTGTGATGATTGGAAACTGTGTGCCATTGGTTATGTTTCTGGCAAATTTCCTGGTTACAGAGCTTTAAATAGCATCGTTGGGAATGTATGGAAATGTGAAGCTCGGCTTATCATTCATGAATCGGGTTGGCTTGTCTATAAGTTTCAAAATGAAGAAGATAAATTTTCTGTGTTGTGTGGAAGGCCATACCTAGTATACAGTAGACCTCTTATCTTGCGTCATATGTCTGAGTATTTTGATTTTTCAAATTCTGAAATGTCCAAAGTTCCTGTCTGGATAAATTTCCCAAACCTGCCATTAAAGTGTTGGACGCCTAAATGCTTATCAAAATTAGCAAGTGTCCTGGGCAAGCCTTTACAGTGTGACAAATTAACTGCCACCAAGGAGAGAGTTTCATATGCCCGGGTGCTTGTGGAAGTTGAGCTCCTAGCTGACCTTAGATCCTCCATCAATGTTACACTGCCTAATGGAAACACACTTATCCAAAGGGTTATCTATAAGACGCTGCCCAAATTTTGCAAGCACTGTAAAGTGCTAGGTCACTCCACAGGGGCGTGCTCTAAGAGTAAAGAAGAGGCCAGAACAATTGAGAAGGCTGGCTCTGCTCATGCAACTTCCAAAGAAAATGTCACGGGCAAAGGAAGTGTTTTTACTCGTCTCAACCCTATTGTTGATACCCTGGTTGATGGCCCGTCTGCTGCAACTCCCCCGATTAAAGCCTCCCATGTTGCTCCCCCTCCAATGGTTGGCCCTGAACTTGATGCTCCCACTATCCCCACAGAGTCTTGTGTGGCTCAAGATGCCCTACCTTGTTCCCAGTCCACAGCTGCATGTTCAGAGGAGTGGCAAACTGTTCGTAAAAAGAAACATAACTCAGTGAACAAGTGGTAGACGTCAACATCCTTGCCAGCTGAATGTAACCCGCCACCTCAGCGAAATGTTTCCTCCAAGGGGAAAGCTTCTGCCCTCTCAGTTGACATAGCTGGCAATAAAGCTCCCCATCGTCTAGGTTCAAGTGCGCTCACCAGGAGCTCGGTTCAGAAGATTCCTAATAGAAGTTTTGGTAGTGGTGGGATTGCCCCCACCCTCCCTTACCCATGATTGTTCACTGCTGAAATGTGAGGGGGCTTAATAGCCCTCTCAAGCAACATGAGGTCTCTGGCCTCATGAAGAGTAAAAAGCTGGATGTATGTGGTCTCCTAGAGACCAAGTTGTCTCTATCAAAAGTAGCATGTCTGCAAAAGCTACGGTTGAAGACTTGGCAGTTTGTAAGCAATGCTGGAGCTGCAGCTTATGCCCGTATAGTTGTGTTTTGGAATCCTGAAACAGTGAAGGTTGAGATGCTTCACTTCTCTGCTCAGGGGATTCACGTTCTAGTTATAAGCTTGGTGCAACAATTTTGTTTTACAGCCACCTTCATATATGGTTTCAACACCATTTCGGTCAGGAGGACTTTGTGGGCAGACCTTAGAAGATGGAGTGTGGACTCTCCATGGCTTCTCCTTGGTGACTTTAACTCAATCCTCTCTCAAGAGGACAAGCACAATGGGGAGCCAGTATCTACCTATGAAATTTCAGACTTTAGGGAGTGTTGCTCTGATCTTGGGATTGCTGACTTGAATTCTACAGGCTCCCACTTCACATGGACAAACGGCACAGTCTGGACAAAGATTGATAGGGTGATGGTGAACACCCATTGGTGCTCTATGCAGCAAATGGCACACGTTCATTTTGGAACTCCAGGGGCTTTTTCAGACCATTCTCCATCTACTGTCCAGCTGGGACTTCGGGCACCTCAGGGCAAAAGGAACTTTAAATTTTTCAACATGTGGACAGCTCATCCCCAGTTCTTGGAAACCGTCTCTCAGAATTGGTCTTTGGATGCCTACGAGACACACATGTATATCCTCTGCAAAAAACTCAAACAGCTAAAGGGAGGTTTAAGGTCACTAAACAACCTTCATTTTAGCCATATTTCGGAGAGAGTTGCTAGAGCTGAAAAGGTCCTGGATGATACTCAGCTCCTTCTACAGAATGACATAGACAAGGATCAGCTCCTTGCTCTTGAAAAGCAACTGAGGCTAAACCTTGTTAATCTTAAATCAGCTGAAAAAATGTTCTTCAGCCAAAAGTTGAAGTGTGCTTTCTTTAAAGAATGTGACAAGGGCTCTAGATTCTTTCACTCTTTAATGAACCAGCGACACAGAAGATGCCACATTCCTGCCATTGTTAGAAGTGATGGTATGTTAACTACTTCGGCTGAAGAGGTGGGTAGAGAGTTCGTCTCGTACTACAAAGAGTTACTAGGAACATCCAAACACACTATTCCACTGCGTGCAGATGTGGTACAAAGTGGAGCCTGCATTAATGTTGATTCCCATGCTTATCTCCTTGCTCCAGTTTCGGCTGATGACATTAAACAGGTTCTCTTCAGTATGGATGATAATAAAGCACCAGGCCCGGATGGATTCACTTCTGCATTCTTTAAAAAAGCTTGGAACATCGTGGGGGCAGACTTCTGTTCAGCTGTGAAGGACTTCTTTGCCTTAGGGGAGCTTCTCAAGCAGCTTAACCATTCTACCATAGCTCTTGTTCCCAAGTCAGCCACTGCCAACTCTGCTGCAGATTACAAACCCATTTCTTGCTGCAATGTCACTTACAAAGTTATCTCCAAGAAACTTGCAAGGAGGCTGGCTCACGTTCTAAATGATATCATTAGTCCCTCTCAAAATGCTTTTCTTGGTGGGAGACTCATGGCAGATAATATAAATCTCATGCAAGAATTGCTGAGAAGTTATGAGAGAAAACTTGTATCACCCCGCACCACCATCAAGATTGACTTCAAGAAAGCATTTGATACAGTATAGTGGGTTTTTCTTCGTGATCTCCTGCACCTTTTAGGGTTCCCTGCTAGGTTTGTTCATCTGGTTATGAAATGTGTTGAGACTGCCTCCTTCTCTGTTTGCATAAATGGTAATCTCTTTGGTTTCTTCCCTGGCAAGTGTGGTGTTCGGCAAGGAGACCCATTATATCCATACCTCTTCATTATCTGCATGGAGTACTTCTCTAGATTACTGAAAAGCAACACTCATCTTTCGGGTTTCAGCTTTCATCCCAAATGCCAAGCTTTAGAAATTAGTCACCTTGGGTTTGCTGATGATATTCTCCTACTCTGCCGTTGTGACATGGCCTCTATTAACATTCTCCTCCAGCAACTTCAAGTTTTTGGAGAGTCCTCTGGCCTTGTTATTAATGCAGCTAAATCCTCTATTTTCTTTGCTGGTGTATCGGAGGATATGAAGCAGGCCATTATCAACCTCTCCTAGTTCACAGAAGGAAGCTTTCCCTTCAAGTACCTCGGCGTCCCTCTCAGCCCTCACAGGCTTCTAGCCAGTCAATTCTCTCCTCTTATTCACAGGCTGGAATCTACTATATAGAGTTGGCTGGGAAAGTTCCTCTCATATACAGGTCGGTTGGAATTGATTAAATCGGTTCTACATGGCATGGTGCAATTTTGGATTAGCATCTTCCCTATCCCAGTTGTTGTGATTAACAAGATTACTAACCTGTGCAGGAATTTTATATGGACTGGTAATATGTTTAGATGCAAATCTGCTAATGTAGCTTGGAAGCAAGTGTGTCTGCCAAAAAATGAAGGGGGTCTAGGGATTCATGACATCAAAGCCAGAAATGACAGTTTCTTTACCAAGCATCTTTGAAATATTCACCTTGTAAACACCCAAAGGAAAATATATATATATATATATATTTAGAGAGAGAGGGATGATGATGAATGCAGTTTTCGCTGCCGATGCAGAAATCGGCAGCGATGCAGTTTTCGCTGCCGATTCTGGACTGGGCAGCGATGCAGTTTTCGCTGCCGATGCAGAAATCGGCAGCGACGCAGTTTTCGCTGCCGATGCAGAAATCGGCAGCGATGCAGTTTTCGCTGCTGATTCTGGACTGGGCAGCGATGCAGTTTTCGCTGCCGATTCTGGACTTGGCAGCGACGCAGTTTTCGCTGCCGATGCAGAAATCGGCAGCAACGCAGTTTTCGCTGCCGATGCAGAAATCGGCAGCGACGCAGTTTGCG
>Ga0325404_1001597_pt1 | contig 23964 bp, 18 predicted proteins | sample PopdelMetagenome_18_FD_205664 | JGI IMG/M metagenome (GOLD analysis project Ga0325404, IMG submission 205664) | Populus deltoides microbial communities from Bellville, Georgia, United States - Xylem-Control-R1 | ecosystem: Host-associated > Plants > Phyllosphere > Stem > Wood/Secondary xylem...
ACAAAGAGGCTCCATCCATGGAAGACTGGAAGCGGGTTGACATTATATGCACGTACTTGAAACCTCTTTTTGATGCAGCCAACTTCCTTGCCTCTAGAACTAACCCAAACCAGAAGACATTCTTCCATGAAGTCTGGAAGATGCATGAGCTGTATCATTCTATTACAAGTCATGGGGATCCCTTTGTCATCAGTCTTGCTGAAATAATGCAAGAAAAGATAGACAAATATTTGAAGGAGTGCATCCTAGCTTTGGCAATTGCTGTAGTCTTGGATCCTCGGTTTAGGATGAAGTTGATCGAGTTCAGTTTTGTGAAATTCTATGGTATAGAAGCTAGCAGATACATTAAGATTGTTGATGATGCGCTCCATGAGCTTTTTCTCGAATATGCGGCGCTTCCTCTCGCTCTTACACCAGCTCGTGCTGAAGATGGAAATTTTGAGAACATGAAGACTGAAGAAATTTCATGCAATGAGCTCACAGATTTTGATGCTTATGTGGAGACTACTAGCCAAAATATGAAGTCGGAGCTGGAGCAGTATTTAGAAGAGTCTTTGTTGCCTCGCTTCCAAGAGATGGATGTACTGAAATGGTGGGAAGAGAACAAGCTCCAATATCCAGTTCTTTCAAAAATGGCTCGTGATATATTGACCATGCAGGTGTCTACTGCTGATCCTGACTCTGTATTTGATACCGAGATCAAAGAGCTGGATGAGTATCGGAGTTCTTTGAGACCTGAAGCCGTGGAAGCCCTTGTGTGTGCTAAGGACTGGCTTCAGTACAGATCTGCTACACAAGTTTCTAATGCTTTTGTGAAAGTAGAGGATCTTAGATCTTAGTGCTTAGTGTCACTGACTATAGGTTCCTTGTTAGTCTCGATTATAATCTTCTACTTCTACGTTAGGCTAGATTTTGATCTAGATTGTTTGAACACGAGAACTTCAGTTTTTACAGTAGCTTTTCTGATTCTATGAGTTCCTTCCACTTTGTTTGCTGTGGCTTAGCAATTATCTATTGTCAAGGCTAAATATTAACAGGTGCTGGGGCTAATTATTGATATTCACCTAACCACATAATTGAGAATCAAACCTCTTAACGGGAGAAACAAAGGCTCTGAGAGTGCTCTCGTTTTCATTTGACCACAAATTGGAAATTTCCTGTTCTATTTTAGGTTACAGGCAAATCCCTTTTAGATCATATGTTCATTGAAATTATGGTTGATTTGTCTTTGCATTTTTTTTTAGGAGTTAAAGACAGAAGAGAGAGAAGCAAGGAAGGCGAAGTCGGGTGAGAAAAATTATTGATTTTGATTTTTCATCTTCCGGTTTCTTTGAATTAATAGAAAATGGAATCTTTGAATTTATTAATATCACATATATTATTTCTTGGGTTTTTGTTTTTTTGAAGTGAAGTGAACATTAACTAGGATCTATTTCTTCAAATTTACATTTGCGTGTTTGTAGTGGTGATGCTTTTTTAACCAATTTATAATTTATTTAGTAATTTTTTTTTAAACTTCTCCTTTATAAATTGCAGGTTAGAGTCTGTAGAGAAAAGTCGACAGATCATATATATGCTATAAAGAAGCTTGAGAAATTAGAAATGTTTTGTTGAGGCCAAGTATGTAATTTTGTTAAGCTTTCCTAACAATTTTATTGGATTTCTTTTTCATTATATGCTTATTTCCTATTTGGATCTAAATGTTTAAGTTAAACATTTGAAATTAGAAATGATTCACAAATTATTTTAGATTGAAGTTCAATTCGACGGATAAGCCGGGGTTTGAGCACATCTATAACTACAATTTAAATAGACTTTGAAATATGATTTTAAATCTTTCCGGGGCGTGATTTTTTTAATGTTCACAATTTTAATTTCTTTTTAGTTTTCATAGATTGTTTTTTAGATAATAATGAAGGCAATGTGAATCAAAATTTTTAGTGTCATTGTCAATTATAACCGTAGTTTAATCTTCTTTTATTCTAATTAATACTGATATATTTATTGGTTTTTTCCCTTTTTGTCTCTTATGTCTTTTGGTTATTGTGCCCATAATTATTTTACAATGAACCATCCAGGATTAAATTATTGCATTATCTAGTGGCTCTTAATCAACCATTTTTTTAAAGTGTTTTTTTCTTCCATAAGTGGATGGTATTCAGATGTAGTGTTCATATTATTGAAATATTTGACACAGTGTGCTATTGTCTCTATATTATAAGAGTGCAGTGCTTTAGGTATTTTCATTCGAATGAAAAAGTTTCATATATTACATGAAAAATATTTTTTTATGTCCTCATCTTGCCTTTTCACAATTTGGTTTTTTTGTTCTAATAGCTAGAGGTGCTGGGTGTGCTGTTATTTATGCATGGTTTTAATCAACTCCTTATAGGGACCCATACTCCATAAGTTTGATATGCTTTTTTTTTTTTTTCACATGTGCAAGGTTGTTTTGCTTTCTCCTGTTTCGAGAATTCAACAGAATTTATATTTTTGAATTTAGTGCATACGCACTTTGCATCCAACAAGATATATATACTTGATGAAAGAAAGGGGGGGTGTTAATGAAACAAATAAAAGACGTAGGCCTTGACTATTTCTTTTCATAACTAAGATAATTATATTCTAAGACAAAAAAAAATAGTTAAAATCAATAAAACAAACTTGTTGGACTATTTTCTCTTGTCCTTGCAAGCCACGACTTTATATTGTGGCTTAAGATGCACCTCAACTCTGCTTGGATCCAATCACTTTAGAGGATGGAGATTGAAAAACATTCAATGAGGGACCATAACCTGTAAGGTAAAAAACACTCCACATGAGAAAATTAGCACCATCGTTTGAAACAATCTAAAACCAAAGCAACACAAAAACCTTCTCTTTTTTTCTGTTTTTTTTAAGGTTTCTCTCTGTTTTAATTTTGTTTTTTTATGTTAACAAAAAAGAAAGATTATTCAAATAAAGATAGGACCTTTATGGCAAAAAAACCCTCTTTTTTGATCCTTTCTATGGTGTATGTCAGTGCTTACTCATTCGAGGATATTGTGTATTCAATTCTTAAAATGGGTTTAATTTTGTTCAGTTAGAGATCTGAATTTAGTCCCTTTCTTGCTTTCTTTCTCTGTTTAAAATCTTGAAATTGAACTCAATAGTTACTTGGGCTCTTATTTTTCTTGTTGATATTGTTTTGTAATTCCAAAGGGTTACTGGAATTAATACTGTCTGTGTTTTAAGATTTGAAGAGTCTCTAGTGTTATGGATCTGTCTCCATTCAAGTTGGACATTGATGAGCTTATAAATGAGTTTGTTGAGGTGTTTACTTGGATTTGTTATCTTGGGCTGTTTTTGCTTTGTTTAGCTATAGTTTTTCAGGAAGGTTATTATGTTTTGATTGTTTTAACAGTTGTGGTGTTCGGGAACTGTTAGGGTGAGTTTACAACTTTGGCTGATATGAAATGAGTATGGCTTTCCGGGAACTTTACCTATATCTTTGAGGCTAGTTCTCCTACCAAATTGGCCTTCTTTATGCAGTCGTTGTATGCTCATACAATTGGTGATCTCTCACTGACTTGATTTTTGTATTGTCATTGAAGCAAATAATGTCTGTGCTAGAATCCAGTTGTCGTCGTTGGTTTGTCTTCAATTTAAAAATTGTTGCCCTGGTTATATTTTATAAAGCCCGTTTTTGGTAATGGACAAGTCCCATCTAGGGCTGGATAGTTTTTGGCTCATGTTGCCATGTCATCATATTTCTTGAGACATGTAAGTGAGAGCTTGTTTAATCTTACCATGCTCATAGTGAATTTAGATGATTGTCTCCTTGAAAGTAAATCAAGGATTTTTTCTGGTAATGGACAAGTCCCTTCTTTATGGGGCCACTCTTGTATTCAGCCATGAACAAACTGGGTTTTTGCATTGTATTGTCAGTGTCGTTGTGATTAATTTCTTTCATTGGTTGGACTTTTAGGTTTAAAGTGAACAAGCTTAAGGGTTTTTCTTTGTGTGAACTCTCTCTTTTGTGGAAGCATTTTATTGCTCTTGATCATGCTTGATTATGTTGAGGTGAATTTAGTGATGATAGTAATAATGAAGTTATGATTAACTGAAGTTTTGTTTTTGCTTCTCCTTTTCACCATCTTATTTCTTCATGTTATCTGACAGGAGAGTTGAAGAAACTCAAGACCCTTGTTATAAATGCAAAAGAACATGGAATAAAAGTAGTACCTGCTTTGGTCAAAAGGATGCTAGAAAAGAACATGTTTCTCTTTGGGTTTGTGGATTTACATGAAGGTTCTGTCAGTGAGACAGTGAACCAACTCACAGAATTGCAAGATGCCCGTGTGCAAGTTGCATATAAGAAGTATGTTTTCTAAAAATTATATAATTTATTCCAATCTAATATAATAACATGATTAGTCAGGTTTCAGGTTTCAAAACATTCTATGGATCATCTTATTGCTCCACCGCTTTCTTTATAATAGGTTGTTTGATGATATTCGGATTGAGCAATTCCTCCATATGGACATGGTGGTATGTTGCATAACTCATGTAAAGGTTTTACTTAGGTTCCACTAGATCAATAGTTGCAAATAGGCCCGCCTTCTCTTCCTGTTTTGAAAATAGATGCTTGTAGGTATAATGATTGTACGATGCTCACAGTTGGTGCTATGGTTTTCCTCCTTTTTTTTCCCTCCTTCTGAATAAGCTTGTGGATTGAATTGCATCTGCATCTGCAGGGTATGTGATTTGATTTAGAGATTGATGGGGACATCGAATCGGAAACATTGTTTATGCACACGTATGATCATAGACGATGGAGGATAGCCCAAACATTGAGAAATTGGGCTTTAGCTTATGTTTTTGGGTTTAATTTATATGAACTTTTAGTTAAGGTTTAATAATTTAGTTTTCTTTGTTGGGTTTGATTTAATTATTGTTGGATATTTTATTTAGTGGGCCATAAGCCCAAACGCTTGTTCTAGTTAGGGTTTTAGTATTTATATTCCACTTTTCTAAATGTTAGGGAGTTTTGATGATTAACGAAAATATTGCAGACTTTGCATATCTCCAATCCCCTTTCTTCTTTTTCTTTGATTTCTTTTCTCAGCTTTTTCTCTAAAAGCTTTTTTCTTTTCTTGCTTTAATTCTTATTATTTATTGTCCCGCATCAAATTTGATATCAGAGCTTTGAATTTTTAATTGTTCTCATAATTAATCGATCTATTAGGGCTTGCGAAATTTCTTGTTGATTTGTTTTTTTTTTAAAGAAAAAAAATTTGCAAGTCTAAGGTGCTGTCAAGAAAGCAAGAGAGGAATTGTAAGGAATGCAGCAAAACAACAAAGTAATCCTCTTGCACAAGTTTGGGTTTTACGGGAACAACACAATTTCAGTCATCTTTGCCGAGTCCTAAAAAGCCAATTCTTTCACGCCTCCAGCAATAGAATAATTATCATTCTTCTCAGCTAGATTAGCTACCGCACCAGACCCATCCCAGCTGCCACAAACACAGTTCACTTTCATAACAGCCAATGGCAACCAGCAGCTGATCAGGTTGCATCCTTGCACAATATAGCTATATGAGTACGGCCGCAAGTAACAGCAACATGGAATTCACTGCAGGCTTTCAGGCAAATTAATCAGCCCCTGCCACGTCACCAACCATGTAAGCCCATTACTGCCACATCAGCCGGTGAAGCCGTATTAGCTCCACATCAACCAGTGAAGCCGCATCATCACCACATCAGTCAAGGGCTGCTACACCAGCTGCCACGTAGTCAGTTTTTGCCATCTCAGCTGCCATGTCGATGTCTGCCATGTTATTGTCTTCGCCACATAATCGAACATCAAATTCCAACATACTCCGAAGTAGTCTAGTCAGTAAATTACTCTACTTTTTGATATGTTGATTTTACTTTTGGTATTGCACTTGGTAGTCAAAGTTGTCGTTAATATTACTTTTGTGCCTAGGAAAAAAAATCGCACCTTGCATTTTTATCTGTTCACTCTTGCTTAACCATTTTCTTCTTTGATATTTAACAACTAGTTGTTGAGCTTGCTGAAGCTAGTAAAAGTTGTGACCATTATTTGATTAATCATTTACACTTAAAAGGTCTAGCATTGCGTGCTTATAATTTTCCTGGCATAATCTATTCTTGATTAATTTTCACATAAAAAAAAGAAAAAAATAGCTTTATTTTTGTATTGTGATTTTACATGCAAGAACCATTTGTGATCTCAATTCCATTTATAAGTTAGTGTTGCATGCATTTGTGTCATGATCATTTAGTGTCAAAGCTTAAGTTCACACTTATTGTAGACTCAACCTTTAGTGATACTCTCAACGACCATTTAAAGGGAACTGCAAACTTAGGTGATCAACATGTTTAGAAGAATTGAGCCCCAAGAGAGTTTTTGAATAAGGCACTCAAAGACCAATAAATAGCACAAGAATAATCATTATGGACAAGTTCACTCTGAGTGCCACCAATATGACTATCATTTAGGTTACTCTAAACACGATGACTTTGATGAGCGAGTCTTGAGTCCTAACAAAATAGAAGCCCTTTACAAAATCTACGCAAAGTCATAGCTTCATTCTCTCTTATGGCACATGTAATCGTTAAACTGCGTTATATACTCATTGATAGACATTTTCTCTTAACTTAGATTGTTCCATTGGTCTAAGAGTTTATTCCTATAAGATTGGGGTAGGTACTTCTCCTGAAGTTTTTGTTTCATTTTGATCCAATCAATTATAGGAGGTTTACCTCTCATCTCTAAACAATGCTCAACATCTCTCCAATAAATTTTGGAGAATCAGTGGATGAATCGTCAGGGCTCTTATAGTATCCCGACTAGGTCCCAATTCAGAAGTAGTAATTCTTTGTTAGGTGCTCCACCCCACAGACCTAATCCTAGTAGCGTCCAACTTTGTAAGAAAGATAAAGGCAAACAAATTGTCAATTAAGTGTCTAAGGTGAGTTCAAAGGATAAGTGTACTAATTGTTTAGGTTTTGGTTATATTTCTTTAGATTGCACCTCTAAACCCTTAGTCATCCAAAAACATAAGAATATAGATAAAGAGGAATATTGTACTGTTGAAGTGTATGAGCCTAATCTTGAGGATTTTAATGACCTGGAAGACGAGGATGTGCAAGAAGAAGGACCTAACACAATGAGTCTACATGAGCTTGAGAATGAGATTAAGAAATAGTGATATCTGCTTTAATGGTAGAGGAAGTTTTAGGGAACTCTTCAGTAGAATCGCCTATAGAGATAAGTATGGTCTTAGAAGAGTCTCATGATATTAGTCCTTCTAAATTACCTGATTCCTCACCCCACAAGCTTGGTGTCCAGCACATCATAAGTTTAGAGCAACATGTTGAACTTCTTGACCCCTTACCTCATGCACGTGATGAGGAAGATAAAGATAATCCTAGTTTATTTGAATGTGTCCATACCATATCTACACAGGTTTCAAATAATATTTGCATCATTCCACACCCTCAATCATTTAGTGTTCATAGTTACAAACCTAAGAAGCCTATAGAACACCTTCCTATATCTCATCATGATAGGATGTCTAATTCAGTTGAGTCGTTACCATGTAGGGTTCATAATTTGCATACTGAGATCATGAAACAAATTCAAGCAAGTAATGAACAATACAAATTTCAAGCTGATTTACTTAGGTATCATGATACACTTAATGTTGGAGATTATTTTATGATACAGATTAGACCTGAACGGTGTCCTTTGGAAACCGATCATAAATTGCAAATAAGTAGTGCTAGACCATTCAGAGTGTTGCAAATGATTAAATCAAATAATTATGTCATTAAATTGCCATTAAACTTTGATATTAGCTCTACTTTTAACATGAAAGACCTCAATATTTATAAAATACAACCTATCCCTGATGCTTCTTTTGATACCCCTGCCTCATTATCCATATCTTTGGCACAAAAGGAACATATTAACGCTACTTTGAATGCACAAGTTGTTTTTACCAGGGATGATGAACTTCAGCAAATCCCAGTATATGGACTCGACGACCAGATTCAAACTATACTCGGATTATCAGAGAGACATCACAACAACTTGATCCTTATCTTTGAGAGCATTATCGGAGCTGCCTTAACCTATACTCGACGGGGTCGAGTTCTTCCAACCCAGGGAGAATTGATGGGGACACCGAACCAGAAACATTGTTTACGCACGCGTATGATCATAGACGATGGAGGATAGCCCAAACCTTGAGAAATTGGAATTTTGCTTATGTTTTTTGGTTTAATTTATATGAACTTGTGGTTAAGATTTATTAATTTGGTTTTATTTGTTGGGTTTGATTTAATTATTGTTGAGTATTTTATTTAGTGGACCATAAGCCCAAACACTTGTTCTAATTAGGGTTTTAGTATTTATATCCCATTTTGCTAAATGTTACGGAGTTCTAATGATTAATGAAAATATTGCAGACTTTCCATATCTCCAATTCCCTTTCTTCTCTTTCTTTGATTTCTCTTCTCAGCTTCTTCTCTAAAAGCTTCTTTCTTTTCTTGCTTTAATTCTTATTATTTATTGTTCCGCATTAGAGATGCTCAAGAAAATGTTAACAGAATATGCAGAGGCGAAGAAACATGCCATCAGAGGTATGTTCTTTTATCCATCTCATGTCCTTATTTAAAAGTTATAGACTGAATAAGCATCAAATCGTGAAAGTAACATGTGTATTCTTCCTTAATATACGTGTATCTGTACGGCCTAACAGAGCTAGTGATTCTAGCCGTTACCAAATGCGAAACTAGTTTATCAATTCACTTTTTTTTAACACTAAGAAGCTACATTTACTTGGCCGTGATTTTTTGAATTTATCTAATTGTTGAATTTTACTAGGATAAATGGCGGGGGTGGTAGAGTTTTTCTAAATATATTTGATTGCTTAGTTATTTCCATAAGAGTTTGTGTTTATTCTTATTGTCGATTTGTTACTCAACCTAAAAATTTCTATGTGATTCTTTTCCACATCATTTATGGTGCTGTATAAACTTTGAAGCACATATCAATTAATACTATCTAAACCATGTTAAATATGCTTGGTCCAGATATCATGAAGTCTCCAATTTATATTTCCCTTTCAAAATTCTTTCAGTATCTGAACGTCCAAAGGCAAGTGTTTTATCAGCAAACAGGACTGAATCAACGTCATGCTCAGAAAGATGAGCAACAATATCAACCACAACACAAAAAACATGAACAACACGATGATGATTTTGGTGATGAATTTAGTCATCAACTGGAACTGCAACTAATTGAAGAAGAACAGCTACAACAAAAATAAGAGGATGATGAATGTAATCATGAATTGGAGCTATAACTTTCTGTAAAACAACCCTAATAATATAGCAAAAAAATGGTGAGGAATTATGCTACAAAAACCAGGACAAATAGGAATCCCATGGTTTAGGACATAATTATCAAACAAGGTGATCATTCCAATCTGCAGAATTTTGTGATTAGAATGCTGCAATTCGAACCTCCCTTCAAGACTATCCCTAGGACTTTTTTCAGTTTATGAAAGAGAAAACTGATTGGTTTTCTGGATAGGTTTCTCAAGCTACTGTATTTATTATCAAAACACAAAAAAGATCTCTCTGTATAAAACGTTTGTCAGTATATGTTGAGAATGGCATCTTGAAACAACTAGTCATTTTTAATGTTATTCTTTGCCATTGGTCTGCATCCTCATGAAGTCTATAAACCTAGCTTTTCCAGTTCCATTAGGCCCCTTATCCTACCCTTCTAGTACCAAGAAGTTTTTTTTTTCCTGTTCATGCCATCCATGTCTACTTTTGATGATTGAATAATTATTGATTTAAAATGTATATAAAGTTCAGATTGGTTTTTTGTCGTTTATTTTGGTCCACTGGATTCATGTTAGTGTCACAATCATCTCAGGATTATTCAATACATTTTATTATTAATACATCATGAATCATGCTTTACTGAAGGAAGTAATTGAAGTGCATTCCCTTTTCTTTTATGATTTCCAGCTGTTCTCATTTATGTTGATTAATAAAAAGAGGAAACATTAGTTATGGGTTGATTATCACCATTTTCAATGATTCAGATTATATCAAACAGCATGAAGATAGATTTTTGCAAGAGTCTTTTAAGTTGTTTGAGCTTAGTTCAGAACAGAGTATTAATTAAACAGGTAGGTAGCAAAATTCTTAATTGACCATTCCCCCTCAATTTCTCACATGATTACATGAACTAGTAAGCTACAAAGGGAAGAAAATTAGAGGGGAAACATGCAAGTACAATAGATATCCCAATACCCAAACCTTCCAAGTAGCCCTTAACTTTATTCTAACATAATTTTTCTATGACTCAATCTCAACAACATGAAGTTTGCCCTCCTTAGGCAAACTATCCAAGCTAAAACCAACCAACCCAGAATTCGAATCATACACAAAATCAACCACATTTAAATCCACAATACACTTCCTTGGCTTAGCAGATGAATAAGCACCAAACTTGCCACACCCTTTAATCTCTATGCAAACTTTCGCAACCAATTCATTGCTATTGTTCTCCACCCTCTCTTCAGTCACACCACTACTTTCACCCCTGTAACCATCATCAAGCTATAATTCAACACCACCTTTCACTTCAAACTTTAGCCCCTTAATGGCTTCACCTGCATTGAACATGTTGGTTAGTCCCAGGGGTGCAAAGCTGAACCCAGTTGCTCAAACCTTGATGGGTGTTACAATGAATATGTTATGCTCAAGGACTTTGAGTGACACTAGCAAGGCTGTATTGTAAAGGAGGGTGATTAATTATCCTGTTTGGTGACAATATAAAACACAATTGCCATTCCAGTTGGGGTCCGTGGCAGCTTCAGCGATGAGGTGAACATCACGACCCCTAATAGTGTCTGTTAGGGCCTTAGTTGTGGTTTGGCGGAAAGCATTCTTTCTTTCAGTGCAAGCTACTCCTTGGCAATTATAGATACCTAGGACCCTGTGAACTTGTTCATGCTCAATATTTTCAATTAAGCTGCAATCAAAGAAAAACTGTTTAAGAAAATTCTCCATAATGCAACATTTCTAGGATAAGAAATTAGCTAAAATTTAGATGAAAATATTTTCATCATGCTAGCTAGCTTAGATGACAAAACTATCAAAAAGAAAAAGACTTATCGCACTCCATCACGAGCAGGGTCAGAAAACAAGTAGTCAGAGGTGGGCCTTCCAAGCAAACAAGCTCGAAGAATAAACCCATCGAGAAGTACCACCTTTAGTAGCTCAAAGTTGTGCTTCCCAGGTGCATCATTGCTCATAAAAAATGTTACCACAAACATTTAGCAAATGACATAGCACAAAAATATTTGATGATATCTTAATTTAACATTGAAATTTTGATTGATGATGAAGGACTAGGATTTATTACCTGACGTCCACCACTAATAGCCCTAGTAGAAGCATGATACTCTGCAGCTGTATGTAAAGAATGGAACATGTGCCAATCAGGCAGCATGAACTCTCCCAAGAAAACACTGTTATATGTCACTGCTATTATATGAATGGTGTGTGATACTGGATCACGTGGGTAGAAATAATCTGATGCTCTCACCACTACTGTTTTTTTTGGAGCTGCGCCATAACATTTCAATGTGCACCATATCACATCAGGAAAAAGCCCTTAGCTTACCAAAAAAATAAACAAGGTAAAGAAGAAAAGGAAACTTACCAGTACAAGGCATCAGTATTGTGGCTCATGCAAGCAATGCAGCCATTATCAAGGAAGCTCTTAGCAACAGAAGCATCAAGGGCCTGATGATATTGCCTAGTCAATTCAACCCTTCCTCCTAATCCAGCACCAAGTGTCTCCAAAATACATTGAACATCCACCTTAAGCCCATCGATACCAGCTGCTGCCAAATAGCTATGCAACTCATTATAAAACTTGTACACATTTTTTGGATTTTCTAACCCTAATCCCTACAACGCCAATGCATTGTTTTTCCATGTGGGCTCATTCTCTACCACCCCCTTTGACACCATTGGATGATACTCATCATTGACCCATATTCCTCCATCTCCTTGACTCCTGGACGAACCCCACCCCAATAACCAGTAATAGCATGCCACACATACACATATTTTAACCCGTGTTTTTCTTTACCTATATTCACTATGGTCTTGATCCTTTTAATCCCAGTCAACCTAAGCAACAGTTTCTGATCTTATTTCTTCACATCTTGACCATTGGTTTCCTTTTCTGGGTCACCACCAACTGATTGCCATCCATCATCAATGATCACAAATTTTGGCGGACTACCACCAGAAGCTAGACTTTGTAGCCCAACTTCTACCCCTTCTTGAGTCACTTCTTGATAAAAGGCATCCCAGGTACACCAACCATAATGATCAATAATTCCAGGCAATCCTTTCTCATGCGTTTTCTCCCTTGGCTGACCGTTCTCCTCTTCTATATGCTCTCTCCCTTCTCTCTTTCTTTTTATATCCTAGAAAACCCTAGTCTTTATTTTACAAAATAATTCTCTCTTAAGTAGACAGTTTCTATTTAAATACTTCACTAACTATTTTCGTAAAGAAGGAGAAATAGCCTTGCATAAAATCTTCAAGCTTTGACTTAGAGGAGCTAAATTGCTTAAATAAAAACTTAGATGTCGGTTTAGATGTTTCGGAACGCAATTTGGACTTGTTTCTTCATGAAACCTATTTGCTGGCAGAATTTAGTTTTCATCTTTGAAAAATCATATCTCCCTCATATGACATCTAGTTTGGTTGAAATTTGAAGCATGGATAGCTCTTTGAGTCAGAAATCCAAAACAATTGAGTTTGCATCAATTGGACTTCTGTAGCTCCAGCTACTCAAGTTGGAATGACTGAAGGTCAACACTGACAAATTGTGAGATTTTACTTTGTAGGCTGTGATTTTCATGCTCTTCTTTATTTTAATTTCTTGCCTTAGATGTCCAGAAAAGTATAGATGTTATAATTTTAATGTCACTGGAATCACTTCATTTCGACCTTTAAAGCTCACGCTCTGTACAAAACATTGACTGAAGGTCAAATTTGTCAATTACCTCCAATTTACTCTTTTTTGTATTTTTCATCCAAAAGTGCCTTCAACACATAAAACAAAGAATATCAAGGTATTATATATATAAAACATAAGCAAAATACTAGTTAAATTTGGGTGAAACTATCGAATAATATGGTTGCGTCAAATACCCCCACACTTAGCTCTTGTTCGTCCTCAAGAAAGGATAGATAAAATCAAATTGAAAATAACTATGACCAATCTCTTAATCTCCCATCAATGTCCAAGAATATATGCATTATAAACTAGAATACAATCAAGAAGGATAGAGAGTATAGATTTGCATGAACTTATTTACATGCAAACTTCAAAATTCAATTAATCGTCAGGATTTAAATGAAATCTATGTCATGCCAAAGTGATAGGTCCTCTTATTGATATACACTCCAACACTCGAGTGTTTAGGGCTTATGTGTTTAAATCTCCCAAATTCAATCAATGAATATGTTCTACCATAAGCTCGCCCTTCAATCTTATCTCTATTACCAACATATTACAAGCAATGCATGAATCAAAATATTTTATTTTCTGGTTGTAATGGGGTTAAGGTTAAGGTGAGGTAAAAGAGAGTAAAAGAAAACGTTCAAACAAAAAAAAGTAGAGCATTCTAAAAAATAATATTTCAAACAAGATATTCCATCAAAGCACATAAATTTTCCATTTTTAATCACTAATGCTTAACTTCTTTTGATTTCAAGCTCTTTCAACATAAAATCTTAAGAACATAAAGGAACACTTTTTTTTCTTTTTCTTTCTTTCTATTTTGTTTTTCACCTTTGACAACTTTGCCTATCTTTTCATCAAGCATCACTTCTTATTTCTTTTGACATAATTTCCAACCATAATTCCATGAGATATCACAAGTATATGCTCTACTAATCCTTGGCTAGGGGAAAAGGAAAACATATAAAAAGTTAAGGCTTATACATGGATAAAGCAAAGAAAAAATAAAGAAGTTCAAAAGGGGCTCACTAAGGATAATATGCTTTAGGTTGTCTTTTTAGTTCAAGTGGTTAAATTCTTAATGCCTTCATCATCTTCATGTATATATGTAATGCGAATGTAATCTCAACAAGATATGAAGCAAGTTCTAAAGATACAAATCATTGAAAGAATGCACAATCAAAAAATATAATGTTGAAGGCTCAAAAGCTTGCATTGGATAACACTATAAAGTCAACATGATATATTTTCAAAGTCAATCTCTAAACCAATTAAACGTTAAAACTTGCATGCACACTCATTCATTCAATTTATATCTTCATCTATCTCAATTAATTATCATATGTAATACTCATATTCTTATAAACCAATGGGAGTTTAAAAAGATCAAACATAGATTTTTTTTATTTTTTTTACGCAATAAAGAAAACCAAAATTCTCTCAATATCCCCACACTTTAAACGCAGCATTGTCCTTAATGTTGAAATAGAAGAGAATGACAAAAATAAAGTAAAATGCAAAAAATAAAAAAAAAGAAAAAAGAAAGCAAATCTGATTTTTTTTTTGTTTTTGTGTGCTGGGTTGCCTCCCAGTAAGCGTTTTTGCTTTATGTCATTGGCTCGACACATCGCATGCTCATGCTTCATGGATCGGTTCAGTTAACTCCATGGAAGCAGTGATTTCTGTCGTCCAACCTTCATAGAAAGGTTTTAAGCAAAGCGGTCATAATTTTAACTGCACCATAAGGAAAAATATTAGAAACAACAAAGAATCCAATCCATCGAGAGTGCAACTTTCCGGGAAAAATTTTCAAACACGAATGATAAAGGAGGACTTTGTCTCCAACATGGAACTCTTTTCTTGTAATCATTCGGTCATGAAGACTTTTGGTCTTTTGTTTATAAATCCTTGTATTCTTGTAAGCATCATTCCATATCTCTTCCAACGTGATTCCAGTCTTTTTGGGAACCAAAAGGATAGGCGCCACCCATTTACTATCCGTGATGGGGTAAATGACTCCTGCATCATAGAGGATAGTTTGCAAAGCTTGCAAAGCCAATACTGATTCCTGCATGTTTTGGGGAACACATATATGCCTCTCCATCTCTTTTATCTCGGTAAAATCATAGTCATAACTCAAAGCCACGCTTAATCCATCTTTACAATCAAAATCAAAAACTTGGTGCACACACTTATCAACTTGTTCATAACATGTGATAGAATAAACATTACTATAAGGATATTTCATTGCATCATAAAAATTAAATTCAATCTTTTCATCTCTTACTTCCATGGATAAAGTATCCTTACACAATCAATTTTGGTATTGGTTGTTTTCAAGAATGGTCTCCCAAACAATATAAGAGTGTTGTTTGATGAATCACAAGAATCACGTTTCATATCAAGAATATAAAAATCACATGGAATAACCAAACTATCCATATTGACTAGGACATCTTCTATCACATCAAGTGGATAAACAAAACTACAATCCGCAAGTTGTATTACAATACTAGTTTTATTCAAAGGTTCAAGACTAAGAGAATCATAAACATGTTTAGGCATAACACTAATGGATGCACCTAAATCACATAAGGCCCTTTTAAAACTAACATTACCAATAACACATGGGATAGTAAACGCACCTGAGTCTTTTTGCTTCAAAGGCATATTCTTTTGAACAACAGCAAATACAACTTCACCCATACTTACCATTTCATGGCCTTTTAGCTTGAAGGCTCTCTTAGTAGTACACAAGTCCTTCAAGAATCTAGCATGCTTGAGAATTTGCTTGATAACATCAATTAAAGGAATGTTGAGTTTCACTTTCTTGAAAACCTCTAAAATCTCTTTTTCTTTTTCCTCTTTATTAGACCTAGAAGAACTCACATGAAAGGGTAGAATTGTTTTAAAACTGGAATTCATTAAGTAAGGGCTTACCTTTGGAGTGTTGGTCGTTGTTTCAATTTGTAGAAAAGGAGGAAGTTTCTTCTTTGTACTCAATTCGGTTTCTATCTCTTCTTTTTCCTCCATCTCAATTTGTTTCAACCTTTGCCTTTCAAGTTCTTTCCCACTTCGTAGTATGATCGCACTAACATTCTCCTATGGATTCAATGCTTGGGAGGGCAATTTTCCATTATTTGTGCTTTCAATTTCCCTACACTTGAAGCTATTTGCCCCATTTGCTTCTCTAATTTGTGAATACTTGACCTTGTTTCCTGTTGAAAAGACATGACATTTTGTTGCAAGGTCACTGTGTTAGAAGCCAAAGTTTTCATCATCTCACGAAGATCATCTTTGGATGACGACCCCGTAATATTGGAGTTTGTGAATGGAGGCGGTTGTCTTGCTTGATAATTATGTTGGGATAGAAATCCATGGGGATGGAACTGTCGATCTTGACTGCCTTGTTGAGGCTGGTTCCCATAAAGTTGGGATGATCTCTCCATGTAGGATTGTACGTGTTGGAAAAGGGATCATATTTACATTAGGGCTGTCCATTGAATGCTTCATCAACTGCATGAGCCTGTTCAATATAATCTTATTGCATTGTTTGGCATATATCTGATGTATGTCCTTATAAGGAACATATCCTATAAACTTTCACCTGTTGTACATTTCCACAAGCCAAAGAACGCATAAGAGAAGTAAGATCATTGACTTTATTTTCAAGGTTAGAAATACTTACCTCATTTACTCGTTTGTTTGAGAAGTCTCTACGGGTGCCAAACTGCTTTGAGTTGGCTACCATATTTGAGATCAATTGGCGTGCAACCTTGGGTGTCTTATCTACCAATGCCCCTCTACTAGCAGCATCAATGATACTACAGTCAGTAAGCATCAATCCTTCATAGAAATATTGAATGAGCAGCTGATCGGGTATTTGATGATAGGGCATTGAATGCATAGTTGCTCAAATCTTTCCCAATATTTGGAGAGTGTCTCTCCATGAGATTGTCGAATCCCATATATTTTTTTCCTTATGTTGGCGACTCGAGATGCTGGGAAATACGTCTCAAGGAAAATCTTCTTCATTCCAAGTTTCAATGGAACCTGGGAGAATAGAGAAAAACCACATCTTTGTTGCCCTTTTTAAAGATAAAGGGAAAGCTTTCAACTTAACTTGTTCTTCGTCAACTCCATTCGGTTTCATGCCAACGCAAACCATATGGAACTCCTTGAGATGAGTATGAAGATCTTCTCCTACAAGACCATTGAATGTTGGTAGAAAATGTATAAAACCAGATTTGAGCTCGAAGTTGACATTATTGTCGATATTTATGCACAATGGTTGATTTTCCACTTTAGGAGCAGCAAGCTTCTTGAGTGTTTCCTGTTGTGCAACAACCATGGTATTGACATGAGCTTCTTTCCGTAACCTGCGTAAAGTGTTTTCAATTTCAAGATCTACCTGCACTTGTCTTTGGTTAGGATAACGGGTTACAAGCATAAATTGTAAAGAAAAATCAAAAGAAAGCGGCCACATAAGAGATTGAAAACAGTGTAATTTGAACGAAAATCCTACGCTAGAAAACTAAAACTACCTAAAAACCCTAAAAAACAACAGAATTTGGCCCTAATAGGGTGGGGTTAGTGGAGCCACTTGTCTTATTCAGAATGTCGTTTCCTTTTAGGAAACAAAAGGCCAGGTCCTAATTCCACTATAAAAAATTGTTTTGAACAGTAGCGCTGGCGTAAATGAACAATACCGCAGCAAGCAAAAATGTTGTTTCTCTTTTTTTTTTCTAAAAAATAAATAACAATCACAGCAAATAAAAATAATAGCACAAGAATCAACTAAAATTACTTCCCCGACAACAGCACTAAAATTTGTTGCGATGTCGCAGTTGCACAAATTAATTATCCTAGCTTAAAACACAACACACAAGATAGTATAGAGCAAGCAAGGGGTCGATCCTTCAAGGAAGGTTCAAGTTAGAGTTTTATGCTATATGATATGCAATTTAGGGGGGGTTGGAAGTTATCTAAGCTAAAGCAAAAGAAAACAAAAAACTATCAAGCGAAAATTAAATTAAACCAAAATTTATCAAGAAAACAAACATTAGTTGCAAGTAAACATCTACCTACATAAATCAGAACTGATCATAGAAATGAGATGTCAATTTATAAATATCTATCTTTTCTTATGTTGATTAGTTAACATATCCGTTATATAACTAATCCTAACCATCAAACAACCACAATGTTCACACTAGTAATTTAATTCAATGGCAGCCTTAAGAATTAGATGAGTTGATTAATCTAGACAACATAATTGTCCACAGTTTATATTTGATTTGATCAATCGAATGTTCTCCCTAAGATTACTAATCTGGATCTGCCACAATTATTAATCTCGGTTGCTTCACAAGTTTATATACCACAACTCCGGTTTTGACAGCAAACTTAGTAATAGATTGTTCACAATAATAACTTAGAGCCCACTCTAGTAATTAAAATAAACAATCATAGGAAATAATCATAGGAGAATCAAACATATTCATTCATCATATATACTGAAAACAAAAGGTAAAATAGATCTCACAGTTCTTGAAATCCGAAGGTTTCTGTGTCCTTGCAACCAAGAAAAAGAGTTTAGCCTTGTATGTCTATTAAACAATTAATCAAAAAGAAGGAAGAAAACATGAATTCATGTTTGTTAGAGGAAGGGGGCATTTTTCTCTCTTCTGGCCATCTCCTATTCTCCCTTCTCTCTTTCTTTTTATATCCTAGGAAACTCTAGTCTCTATTTTACAAAATAGTCCTCCCTTAAGTAGACAGTTTACATTTAAGTACTTCACTAACTATTTTCCTAAAGGAGCTAAATTGCAGAAATAAAAACTTGGATGTTGGTTTAGATGCTTCAGAACGCAATTTGGACTCGTTTCTTCACGAAACCTATTTGCTGGCAGAATTCAGTTTTCATCTTTGAGAATTCACATCTCCCTCATATGACATCATTTTTTGCTGAACTTAGGAGCATGGATAGCTCTTTGAGTCAGGAATCGAAAACAATTGAGTTTGCATCAATTGGACTTCTGTAGCTACATCTACTCAAGTTGGAATGGCCAGAGGTCAATATTGACAGATTGTGAGATTTGACTTTGAAGGCTGCGATTTCCATGCTCTTCCTTATTATTTTTTCTTGCATTAGATGTCCAAAAAGGTATGGATGTTAGCTTTTTAATGCCATTAGAATCACTTCATTTTAACCTCTAGAGCTCACGCTCTACACAAAACATCGACTGAAGCTCAAATCTGCCAATTACCTCCAATTTACTCCTTTTTGCATCTGTCATCCAAAAGTACATTCAAAACATAAAACAAAGAATATCAAGACATTTTATATGTAAAACATAGGAAAAACACTAGTTAAATATGGGTGAAACTATCGAATAAGATGGTTGCATCAGCACGCATCACTTAAAGTGTGCAAAGTGGCATCACATGTCGGCGCGTGCATCACTAACTTTTCTTTTAAAATATTATTTAGTCTTTTGAAAATACAAAATTGCACCTGACTTGACTTGATAATCACAAAAAAACCACAATGAAAAGATGAATAAGCCGTTAGATCTAGTTTAAAAAACTCTAATTCCAGTGGTAACTAATTAAATTCATCTTGCATTTTTAAGCAAAAAGATGAATTTGCCCCTACATCTAAGTTAGATTTATTTTTATTTCAAGGATATTCTAGTCATTGCATTGTATAAAAAAGAGTAAAAAGGAATTCTTTAATCTCAATCAATATAATAATGATTGATTGGTCCTAATGAAATTATTTTAAGGTTAAAAAAGTAATTACACTATTCTTGTACACAATGCATTAAGTCTAGGCGCGTAGTGAATTCACTACCCCAATTAGCTTTTTTTATTTAATTGGAACCATTAAGTTTAAATTGAATGATCATGATCTAGTTTATGATGATGATGATGATGATGATTATGATGATGATAATAATAATAATTTAACTTTTAAATATTTTATTTATCTCATTTAATTCATCAATGAATTAAAAAAATGGCAAGACTTGAAATATGACCGATTATATTTTTAGAATATGAGAGGATTGAAATTCATATCGTGAGACATGAAATTATATAATTTAAGTCTTACCAAACATTCCAATGCACAAAATAATAGTAATAATAATAAAATTTATTAAAATACTGTTATGATTTTCAAAAATAGTTTTTTTCATTAACGTGGATGTCCGGGCTAGCTTGCGCGCACCTCAACTAATCCCTCAAACCCTAAAGTTAACGACCATATAAGCCTCTATTAGTCCTGAAAGGACTCAAACTCGTGATCATTGGAGATATTTCCATATGTTTTTAATTGTATCTATTATGTCCTTATATAATATGTAATTCTCTAATATATATTTTTTAGTTGAGTTGTTTAAAAAAAAAACATTATGCATTAATTAAGGATTTCTTAATTTATTAATTTTTTTCTTAAGTAATTTAATTAGTAATACTAATATACTCATCAAAACAATAATTAGTAATACTAGATTGTATTGTTTCTTGCATTTATATAGTATACTGATAATGATTTTTTTTATTAGCTCACTTTTAAATTATCCTAAAGCAACTCCAATATGAAAAAAAATGATGAGTATTAATAGATGATACAATATAGTAGCGTAATTATAGTGCTAGATATTGTCATAATCTATTTTTGAGTTATTCCCTAATTCATATTTTTCTCTCTTCAAAACAATACAAAAAAATAAAAAATATTATCAGAAAATATAACAGTGAAAAGAGGATGCCAAAGCACTATAAAAATGATTAAAAATTGGTTGAGGAGGTTCAAAATTACAAAAATTAAAATTTGACAGTATTTTGTTGATTGATGAGAGCCTTGTTGACAAAAAAAAATTCAATTTGAGGAAGAAAAGTCCAAAATCAGATGTTTATGGACTCAATTAAATTTTATTGAAGATTTAATTGAATTTATGGAGGGTTTAATTACAAGAAAAATTAACTTTGGAGTTAATTTGGGCTTTAATTGGAAGATATTAAAGTTATGGGTCAAATTATAATTTTTTTAGAGTTAATTTGGTCAAATCAGGGGCTTAATTGCATAAATATTAAAGTTTGATGGCCAATTAGGGACTTAATTGAAGAAATCCGAAACCAAGGACCAAACTGGGAATAGTGCGTAAATAGAGGGGTTGTAATTAAAACCAAATTAGGGGCCAAATTGAGAAGATTAGAAGTTTATTGCTCAATTGAAGGTCAAATTGCATAAATTCAAAACCAAGGACAAAAGTGAAAAAGACAGCCAACTTCAGGGTCGTTGTTTGATTTTTGACAGGGATGCAATTGCATTGATTTTTAAATCAAAATTGCAATTTAGAACTTCATTAAACAAATCACAAATTGAGGACTGATTTGGACTTTGACACGATTTTGCTGTCATTTCCTTTTAAATGAAACAACGCGTTTTGTCCAAAACGGTGTTGTTTCATACAATGTTCATAAAAAAAACAAGGAAAAAGCCCCAAACGGTGCCGTTTTGAACGGCACTGTAGCCTTTCTTCTTCCCCTGGACGCACCAGGCAGGGGAAGAAAAAGACTTTTCTTTCTTGCTTTGCCCGTTCCCTCTTTCTCCGAAACCACCAAAAAGAGGGGATGCACCTCTTGGGTGGTTTTGTGGGGCGGCTGCACAATGGTCACCTCTACCTCTCTCCCCTCTGTTTTACCTATAAATATAGAGGGGGGGAGCACAAAAAGAGAAGACAAAAAAGGGAGAGGCGAGAGGACCGAAAGAAAAGAAGGGAGAATGGTCTGAAGACTGAAAGAACAAAGAAAAAAAAAACAGAGGAAAACAGAGAGAGAGAAAGAGAAGAGGTTGCAGCCACCGCAAACCACCCAGCCACCGCCACCACTTTAGCCACTGCAAGCCACCATAAACGATAGCGAACAAGCCCCTCCACTCCAAGTAATCTTCTCCTCCTCTTCTGTCCCCGTTTTGGTGTTCATTTTCATTTGCATGCAGAACGTGAGCAATTCACGTTCTATAGCAAATGAAATATAATTAGGTAGTTACTGTGCAGAGCACATTAACTACCTAATTATAATTCACTGGTTACTGTGCGCACAACACAGTAACCAGCTATCTATGGGTCGATTTGGCCCGATTTTGTTTTAGGCCGATCTCGACCTAGTTTCTTTTGGGTCAGGTTCGGCCCAATCAAAAAAAAGTATTTTGAAAAAATTGGGATTTTTTCACGTATTTTTCTACGCCATTTTTATTAATATCAGTCTGTATTTTACGTTGTAAAAATACAAATCCGGTATTAAAATACCCGGTTTTCGTCAAAACTTCCAAAATACAAAAATATTTGAAAAAAAGAAAAAAATGTTTTTGTGTATAGGCCAAGTGTCTCAAAAGCTAAAAAATCATGTTGTGTTTTTTTATACATAAAAAAAAACATTTTAGAATGCATTTTGGCTTTAATAACCAGTTTATTAAAGTCAAGAGAACATTGGCCAAAATTTCAAAAAAAAAATTATTTTGTTTGTCTTTTAGTATCCGGGGTATGACATTATACGTAATACGTATTCATGATATTAGATTGGTTAGGTTTTACCCCATTAAGATAAGAATCTCCTTATTGAGGAGGGTTTTTCTTGACCCTTTAGATAGACCGACAATTAGAAACCACAACAAGACTTTGGATTTTATCAGACAACAAAACAATGCAGCTTACCTTAGGTAGGGCGTGGTTGGGGTGTTAATACCTTCCCTTTACGCAACCAGTCTCCATACCCGATCTCTGAGACTAGTTAGGGTTCCTAGTGACCAGAATACTAGGTGGCGACTCCCATTCAAATTTTCTACTGATAAGAGACAAGAATTCCTTGTCTCTCCACATTTGCCAGATAGACCTTTACAATTTTCCTTGAAGGGTGGACGATCGCCGCAACGCCGCACACGTGCGACAGAATGGCGACTCCACTAAGGATTTTGTAGACTAAGCATTGTTTTCGTCTAATAATTGCGTTGATTTGTTTGTGTGTTTTCTATTCATATGCTCATTTTATTTATTTTCTTACATGCTTTAATTTTTGTACATATTTGTTCATTCATTGTATAGAATTGCCTCATGCATCACACACTTTATTTTTTGAAAAGCATACACAAACTTCTAAGTTAGGTGGGGGATTAGCGATCTGCCCTATGACCATTAGTTAGGGTTCAAATGCGTGAAACACCCAACTTATATTTGAGTGTCTGCTTGGTAATGGTGGGTATACGTGCCTTAACCATTTATCACAACGCCCCTATACTGTCTTTACGAAGATCATCACTGGGTAGATATGAGACCCTTTTAAGACCAGGCAGAAAACCTACCCATGTTCACATAATGAATAGAACGTATCCTTAGGTTGTATGTGCTATCTTTATTTACATCAGGGTAAACCCTTCTTGAAGCATCTTGAACTCAAGACTTGTGGGTGACACAATGATTGTCACTTAGAAAATTTTCATTGTAAAGTGTGGGCAAGAATCAAGATTCTTGTTTCATCATACAAAGAGTTCATCATATAGATCACATGTTTATACATTTAACATACATGCATCAGATTGAAATATAGGTGACACGACCAAAAGATTGATGTCTTCTCCCAAGTGCAGGAGTGTCGAAGTAATAAATAACCCGGCAAGACCGGGGTCGAACCACAGGGAGGTTTATTGTATAAATTATAGTTAACAACAACACAATAACAACAACAATAATAGTAGTAATAATAATAATAATAATAATAATAATAATAAAGAAGAAGAAGAAGAAGTTGATGAGAACTTTGAGTTGCAAGATTAACGTAAGGATTAAACAATGATAACAACAAATGTCAAGGTTAGA
>Ga0325404_1001601_pt1 | contig 23956 bp, 14 predicted proteins | sample PopdelMetagenome_18_FD_205664 | JGI IMG/M metagenome (GOLD analysis project Ga0325404, IMG submission 205664) | Populus deltoides microbial communities from Bellville, Georgia, United States - Xylem-Control-R1 | ecosystem: Host-associated > Plants > Phyllosphere > Stem > Wood/Secondary xylem...
AAGAAACCGAAGCAATCAAAAAAAATTTCCGAGTCGCAAACGGAAGACAAGATCCCTATATATTCACTCAACCAGCCTTACAATTCTCTATCCAAAAACAACTCCTTCCCCGTGCTCCGTAGTCTCCAGTCATCACCGATCTTTCTTCTTTCAAGCCCTTTTGTTGCATAAACATGGCCCGTTCTATGATTTTTCTGGTCGCCATCTTTCTTTCTTTCTGCACATTGTCATGCATAGCACAACAACAACCATGCATGACCTATAAATTTTCAAACAACAAACAGTTCTCTTCTTGCAGCGACTTGCCTGTTTTGAGTTCCTCTCTTCACTGGAACTACCATCCATTATCCAGCAGAGTTGAGGTTGCCTTCAGGCATACTGGCGTGACCAATCGCAGATGGATTGCTTGGGCTATCAATCCAACTTCAGGAGGGATGATTGGTTCCCAAGCAATCGTTTCTTTTCAAAGAACGGATGGAAGTCTTGTTGTGTATACTTCGCCTATAACAAGTTATGGAACGCGATTGGAACAAGGAAATCTTAGCTTTCCTGTCTTGGACTTGTCTGCTACTAATCAGAACAATGAGATGATAATCTATGCAAGCTTAAAGCTCCATGGAAACATCAGCACAATCAATCATCTTTGGCAAGTAGGCCCAATGTCTGAAAACACTCCAATGATGCATAGTGTTGCTCCATCCAGTCCCAACGTTAAATCCATGGGGAGTTTGGACTTCCTTTCAGGGAGGATTAAAGCGACAAGAAGTTCTTCAACAACACTGAAAAATTTCCATGGAATATTGAACACTGTAAGCTGGGGTATTCTAATGCCTGTTGGGGTCGTCATTGCAAGATACTTGAAAAGGTTCGAATCTGCAGGCCCTTTATGGTTCTACTTGCATGTCAGTTGTCAACTGCTAGCCTATATTCTTGGTGGTCTGTCTGGATTTGGGACTGGAATATTTCTTGGCATAAGGTCTCATGGAATTGAACATAGCTGTCACAAAATAATCGGCATTGTCCTCTTCTGTCTTGCAACAGCGCAGGTGTTTGGTGGTCTGGTCAGACCTGACAAAGATAGCAAGTATCGTCCCTTCTTCAACTGGTTCCACTTCCTGGCGGGTTGCTCAACACTTATCCTAAGCATATTCAACATATACAAAGGATTTGACATACTGCACGCCGCAAGATTTTGGAGGCTTACCTACAGTGGTATAATACTAACTTTGCTACTGGTCACGCTACTATTGGAAATATGCACAAGATGGAGCTTGCCGATAACTAAGCGTTCGATGTCAAATACCGTGGACAAAAACACATCCACTGTCACTGCAGTAGCTGCAATGGAGGTTTAGATTTGGGATGCGTAATGCTGCATTGGAACATGCGAAAAAGAGGAACTTATTGCAGGTGGTCAAGGATCGCTGCTAGTGTGGACGTTCTGATGGAAAATATTTGATTTATACTGTTTTTAATTATCCAGAAACTAGTTTTTATTTTTAATTTTCTTGTTTAACAACTACCTTTTATATTGAATAATTATTAATTGAATCCCTTTGTACTGATTCTATTAAGCTTGGGATCACTATTTGTTTTTCCTACTCTGCTATCCCATGTTGTACTGATCTTCTATGTTCGACATCCTCATCAAAGTTATCTTTATAATGCTCGTGTGGTGGTGCCCTTTAATATTTTTTTCGTAGAATACGTTTCCACTTGAGGAATGTGATTAATACAGGGCTAGAGAAGGTAGAGAATTTAGCTTATTGGTATTGTTTAGCAGATTAAGTAATGAAATGAGGAGTGAGGGTGTTGGACTAGGAAAGCAAGAGGATGTCTTTGATGGATTCCTTTTGACTTTCCTTGGTATTAAACCCGTTCTTTTGTGGTATTAGAGCCAGGATAGCTGCATTGCAGAATCTGACAACGCAGTTGTGAGGAAAACTGGCACCAGGATATTGTTGAGGGAGGAATGCAGTGGTTATGGGGCTGGGATGAAGGGGATGATAATGGGTCATACAATTCCGGAAGCTGGGAACAATGGGGTTTATAATAATGGAACATTTGAGATTGATGTGGAATGTCAAAAGATGTATAATGAGTTGCCTGACGTTTTGGAGATCAACAGGAATTCAGAGTTATGAGATCTGTCATCAAAACCTTGGTATCAGGAAAAGAAAAAAAACAGAGCAATTTCTTCTATGGGTTCTTTTGTCTGATAAGATCTGATGGATTTTGGGGTTTTAATTCTTTTGTAGTCTTTATGGAGGTTTATGTAGGGCTTGTAAGATTTCAAAAGAAAAGTTCATATCTTGATGTTCAGATTGCTTCTAAACAAAAAGTTGCTCAGAGTTTTTGTCTTGTTCCTGCAATTTTTCAAGCGAAAATGCAACTGGTTGCTGCCAAGAACAAGAAGAGCAAGGTAGAAAATTGTTGCAACTAGTGGCTCCATGCTGTCTCTTCTTAATAGCGCGATCCGATGGCCATGACATTATAAATACGATGCTCTAACCTCTGAGATAAGCGGGCTCACATAACAGAAAGTTCACATGCATAGGATTTAGTTTGGCTGAGGATCTGTTATTTATTGAAGTTAGGAAGTTCCTTTCCAAATATCCCCTTCCAGTACTTGCTGTAGATGTGTTTGGCAGGCACCATGGAATTGGTATCAAATCAACCATTTGTAATGTCTGGCATGAGTTTGCGGCTCGCACCATCTCCATGGTCTCAACAGACCAGTCAAAATGTGTTAGCTTTATTGTTATTGGATTAGTTTACACTCTAACGACCCAAGAGGTCCTGGCGGAGCGGTTAGGCGCGCTCTCGTTGCTTACGAGGTCTGGGGTTCTACCCCTCTCTTCGTCTGCAGCCGGTCTCTTGAAGAACCCTTGCCACCCGGGACGGGGATTAGTCTTGGCGAAGCCTGGGATACCCTGGTTCACACCAAAAAAAAGTTTACACTCTAACGCTGAATTCATCAAGCAATGTCTCATGCGGCATCCAATTTGAAAGGAAAGGGGATTAGTTACAGAGCTTTTAGCGTTTCCCACTGTTCATAGCCTATCTCAATGTGTTTTTATGGTACAAGACGGAAAAAAAAAAACTATAGGGAATGTTAATGTGCGCAAACAAACTTACATGAATATGAATATTAAGGCTCTGTTTGTAATATTATATTTTTTTCTCAATACATTATTGGAATTCTTGAACCCAATGGAGAATAAGATTATTTCCTTCGTCCTGTCGTTAATGAATATAGAAACAGAGCTGACAGAAGTTCAATGATTGTTTGAAGATGTTGTAAATAAATATTTTTAAAATAAATGAAACTTTAATAGCAGAAGGACAAAATAATTGTGAAGTTGATTCGTGTAATATGAAATTCTTAAATAACATCTAAAAAATAAAATGAATTAAATATTAATTAAAATTTTGATATTTTTAAGAAATTTAATTAATTTAATTTCAACCCGAATAAAATGAAATAAAAAGTAGGAGAGACACGTATAATTTATAGTGCTTCAGATAATCATCTATTCCACCCTGAATCTTCATTTTATTATTCAATATCAATTCACAATTTTTTAATGGATGAGGCCGTACTAAGACACCAATCTTTTTACATGATTAACATTAAAAAACCTTTCACTCACAATCTTTTTTAATAATCAAGATTAAATTTTTCAATGGCTCATATCCACTATTTTCTCGTGGTTTAAGTATCACATACACTTTTATAATAAAAAAAATTACAGTAAAGTTGGGCCGGATGAAAGTAATTTAGCTCAATATTATGAAATTGTTTAAAATTTTGAAAAGATTATAAAAATAATAAAAAATTTTAAAAAAGAGAATTTATAAACATCAAGTGTTATTTCACCTCAAAATGAAAATGTGGTATATATAAAGTGAATAAATCACACATGTTACTCACATAAGCAAATACGAGTCGAATATTTTGAAATTTTTGGAGCCTTCTTCTTCTTATTAGGAACGAATTTATATTATCACCATTATTAAAGAAAAATAGTTGTGACAAAAGCTTAAATTAGTTAAAAAGTGCAAGAGCTCACTAATAAAGTCTTGTACCAAAAAACAAAAAAAAAATAAATTTTGGTAATTAAAAGTATAAAAAGACATGTGATAAAGTTCATTTAAAAAGAATAGAGTGATAATACAAAACAACCTATTTGATAAAAGAATTTCTCATAATGTATTTTTCACTATGTATAAGTTTTGGCAATAAGAATATTTTTTATGGTAAATTTTGGCAATTAAAAATAACTCTGGATGAAATTCATTTTTAATATTCCAAAATAAATTCTATAAATACTTGATTACGTTAACATAAACTTAGACATCTTCAAATCATGTTTGCATCTAAAGAATCCATGGTGCTTCAAACTGATGTGGAAAAATTCTTACAGCAATAGAATCTTTGACATGCATGTTAAATTCAATTATTATTATTATTATTATCATTAAAATAATTAATCCATAGGTATTAAAAAGCTTAGGGCTAACAATTGAGAAATGTCAAAACCTTATCTTCTTTCAAACAATAGTATTAAATTTGGATCGCACAACACAATGACTAGATCAAGCTTCTAGATTAATAAAAAGAAAAAAAAAACTAAGTCTTGTTGTGTTTTTACTATTGAAAATTTATTGCTCATTCTCTCATAAATCACTATGAATTATAATAATATATTTTTTAAAATTTTTAATTTGATCCTCAAATTTTGTTTTCTGCATAATTAAGCCCTTTCGAGCCCAAATTAGCACCCGGTTGTATTTTTTTAAAGAGATGAATGGATTGAAAGACAGAGGATCAAAGTGAAAATGACAAGTAAAATAGGTGGTGACTTTGAATTTCATACAAAAAGTTTATTTTGGTCTCCCCATCTTTTTTGGTTTATAGGTGATCGATTTTTTTAGTTGTTATAAATTTAATTTTAGTACTAAAATTCATTTTCTTTACTTTTCAATCATTTCATGTGACAAAAAGAGAGAGAGGACTGCTGAATTCTAGCATGGAGAGACAAAATGATATTCGACAATGATTATGGCCATAAAATGGTTGAAACTAGTGTTAATGAGTTTTATTTCATGAAGTGAGTCTCATATAGGTGCTTCTTTTTCCTTCTATTTTCTTGAGGAGATAGATCTGACCACTAAAATATTTTTGGGCCTCAGTTGATTTTTTTTTTTTAGTTTTTTCTTTAAGCCATTGATAGGTTTATCATTTTTAGGTGTTTTGGATCAAAAATAAATTAAAAATAGATTTTAAAGCAAAACAAACTGAGGCCCTGTTTCTTTGGCAACCTTTGGTTGCTAGATTTTGTAGAAAAAAGATGACGTATTGTCTACTATCTTTGTTAAAAAAAAATTGAGGCAAGCGATAGGTCGCCTGCAACTTTAATAAAAAAAAAATTAAAATAAAAGCAGGCTTTGGTGTGTAGGCTAGGCGGGAAGGCTCATGCATTTGGGTTCCTTTTAATCTTTTTTTTTTCTATTTTTTATGTAGGTTAAAAAATTGATAAAAAAATTATTAAACCTAATTGAGTTCATAAGTCAGGTCACATGTTTAATGTGTTAATTCGCAACATCTTAGCTATTATTTGTTATTCTTTTTTAAAAGGTTTTTATGCCCCTCTATTTTTTTTAAAAAAATACAATTTCACTATTTGTTATTAATGATCTATTTTTTCTTTTATTTAAGTTAAACTTAAAAGAATGCAATTTCACTCTTTGTTATAAATTATCTACTTTTGCTATCTCAGCCCCACGTGCCTATCATGATTTTTTTATTTAAAAAAATTAAAAAAAAATTATCATGTTTTTATTGTCGTATAATTAAATAAAAAATAATTTATGAGATAAAAAATTTTTATTCAATCTAATGACGTGCATAATTTGTATCACGATTTTGCTTGGTTCACTCGAGTTCACTTAGGCTTTTTTTTAATTAAATATTGTTTTTATATCAATTTCTTCCTTCGATATTGAGTTAATTTAAAATTAAAATTCTCAATTTATTTTTTTTTTAAGATTATCCCCATGAATTTTACAAGTCAACCCAGGTTAATATAAGTTCATCAAATGTTTTTCCATCCCAATATTAGATAAAAATATTGTTCAATTCATGGTTAAAGTCTATTTTTTTTTAATGAAACACATCACCAATTTCTAAATATTTTTTTGTGCTTTCCAAAAAAAAAAAAAAACTATGCTCTAACCCATCACGTAGCTCTACAATGAAATAGTTAGATAACTAATTATAAATGGTTAAGTTTTTTTATTATAATATAAATAAGATTTGTAATAAATAAATAAATGATAAAGTGTTAAGTATGTAATTTAAAAAAGTGGGAGTTCAAAGTTCAAACCCTGTAAATTAGGGTTTTTCTTGTTAACTAGTCAATGCTTGATCTATTAAAATCCAATTAGCTAGATTAATTTTAGTAGTTTTTGCATGATTTGACATGTCCGGTCCAACAATAAATATATCTACAATAAATATAAATACCGAAACGGTGCCTTTTAATGCCAAAAAAGAAACCTGAGCAAATATAATTGGCTTGCTAGTAACCCTTAAACCATGCTTATCAACAAAAGGGGGAGAAAAAAATCTACGCATTTTTGATAATTTCTAATAATAAAGTTATTGAATTTCAATTTCTTATTTTTTATTTATTTTAGTGATAAAAATAGTGCTCGATCTTGGTCACTCTTCTCCAATAATGCATAAATCTTTCGATATTGGAAATATTCAATTATGATATTGTTCTTTCATATGTTCCGAAGATCCACCATAACTTAAGAATATAGAACCTTCACCAATTTAATATGCGATCTAATATTGGCGAACAAACATTTAAAAGTCCCAGTTACTTCACCCAAAACAGAAAAAAAAAAAAGGAAGCAGGATACTTTTTTTTCTGAATATGAATGGCACCAGACAATATTGGTAAACATATTCATTCACACATCACAGATCTTACAGGGAATTTTTGCACGCTAGAGGATAAACATATTGACAAGGAGTGTGCCACAGATCTAGACCATGACTATATATTTAGGCAGTTGGATAAGAAGAGTCCATCGTTATGCCACAGAGACCTTCTTCGGCTTCTGTGTCTCTCTACATCCTTATATATCCTTCCTTGCCCCAGCTAGTGCCCCATGAATTCTTCACAGGCCAATATTTGATACCGTCACTGGTTTCTCCATAGCCAACTGCTGTAACACCGTGTTCCAACTGAGTTCCACACTGCCTTGTGAAAACACCACTTGAATAGAATTGAAAGTCAGATCCTCCTGCATCAATGGAAACAAAAATTGGCTGATTGGCCACAGCCTTCAACAATGCTGCCTTACTGTTTGCCGGAACACTTTCATAGCCAGTTATCTTGGCTATGCAGGATGCCTCCTTTTTTGAGTTGCAAGTCCCATCAGCTGCCTGGTAAGGGTAGTTAGCTTCTGTTGTGATGCCATGGTTCTTGATTATGAATTCAAAACCATCTTTCATGAGACCATCCTCACATCCTTGATCCTCACCTTGGGTGTCGCAATCTACAAGCTCTTGCTCGGATAGGGATACCAATTTACCTGTGGTGAGTTGATTGATGCCCTCGGTAGCTGCTATGGTGGAAAAGGCCCAGCAACTGCCTGTTTTTGTTCCAAAAACAATCAGCATCAATGATAACATTTATACATATACAAGCAAGATATTGCATAGCATAAAATCAGAGGTGAAGGGAAATGCTTGGTGCAGTATTAAAGCTTACCACACTGGCCTTGGTCCTTGATAGGAGTAACGGCACCTTTCTTTCTCCAGTCCATGGTAGCAGGAACAACAGTAACATTTTCATACTTGAATGATGTTACTTTCATTGGCCTTGTCTGAAGTGGCCTCCTATAACCATTACAGGCGACCTTGAGCTCTTCATTGGTTAGGTCTGCAAATTTATTAACACTTAGTTTATACGGTTTGTTTCCAGCAGTATTGAATGATTCTATGTATTCAACATTGTCCTTGAATATCTCGAACCGTCTTTCTTTCTCTACAGCATCTGCATAGACCTTTCCATAAGTTGCCATCCATTGCTCATGCCTAGCAGACATGGATGGCTCTTAGAGCTCCCGAGATGCTACTTCATAAGCCCACGTTCCCAAAATGAGGATGAATGCGATGAAACATTGCCTTTTGCATATCAAAACCATGGTTTATCTAGATGATGTAGTTAATCTGTGTGAGCTAGAAATGAATGAGCTGCGCATACGCAGAAAACCTCTATGTATAGTATGTTAATGTTTGTCTTTGATTGCTTTATGAATCTATATGCACTTGTTTAGGAAGATGAAGACACCTCTCGTGCTTAGATCAACCGGCAAATTGCATTTGATTTAGATGGCCTGGTAGTAGTGTACCGTGCAGTCTGCTCTGATATATGGCTAAACATTTTCTCAACTATCTAAACATGTTTTTATGGTACAAAACAAAAAATATAACCTAAAGGAAATGATTTTTGAGTATTTAATAATTGAGTTGACAGTAATTGTAGTCTTTACTTTTGGCAGGATCATGCTGCCTCCAATATTGTTAACTGTGTTCAAATTCATAGGCAGCTTATGCTAACTTCAATTGAAGTGTCTAAAAATAGTTGTGAAGCATGTCTGGATGTCATTGATATTACACTGATCTTCAATCCTCGTTGTAAATAATAAATGCAATCAAAATACTAATTTCTTCCTTTTCTTGGCCATCATAGAGGACAAATGACTCGCCTTAAAAGTGTTGTAATTTCTTTCATAGGGTAGCATTAAAAAAAATTTTCTTTTACTTTGAAAATAAATCCATCTATAAGATAGTTTTAAAATAAGTATATATAACTTTAAAACATGAAATATAAGAGATGCATGCCTCATTTGTCCCCTTTGTTTTTATTTCGAAATGCTATCCTAGGAGTATTAAAAGTGTTGTGAGCTTAGAGCATTAAAAGTTTGGATTATCGGTTGTAATTTTTCTCTTCAACCAAACTTATTAAAGTTTTCTTTTCCTGAGAATGTTAAACACTATACTAAAAAGATTTAATTTATCATTTAGATGTGTTTATACTTTGGTTAATTGTTTGCTACAATCTGATGCTTAAATTATCTACAAGCATTGGTATGCTTTCCTTTTGTTCTAGGCCTTCTGGTCTTTTTTTCACTCTTTTAGTTTTTCTCCTTGATGATAGGTGTTTTAAGCCAATTTTCTGGCTTATTAAAAACAAGTGCTTTCAGTCCTTCAGCTTAATATATATATATATAAAAACAAGTGCATGTTTAGTGTTCTTTTTAACAAAGATTTGTATTCAATGTTTAATGGCATGGACATGTTGGAGAGACTTAAGATGAAAGATGGTGATAATAGTTGGAAATTCCCTCAACAGAAACCAATGGGAACCTCTAGCTTGCCGCCTTCTTTCTGCCATACCTTCTTCTTGAGCTCATATTGATGGAGGCTGTGTCTATAAGGTCTTCAAAGCAAAGGATATTTTACTCTGTTTCTAATCCTCTAGTGATTCTATTAGTTGAATTAGAACCATGAATCAACTTGAGAAAAACTTGAAACATAGGATTTTACTCCTGTTACCGGAGTTTTGTTGAGCCCATTTTAGGGAAACACAAGCAAGAAACGGGAGCAGAGTTCTAAGGCTTCTTGACAAACTGTCGCCCTTAGCCCAAAAGTGGCGGGGAGACGATGCCATGGTTTTCAACAGTGGCCATGACTTGGTGGGTTTACAGGGGGGAGCTCAAGCCATAAGTTTTTGGTAAAACTATAATGACAAGGTTAGTCAACTTGTGGAATTTGAAAGACAAATAATGTCGAAGTGGATGTCAACTTTTGCAGGTGGGATTTGTTCCAATACAAAGGAAATGACTGAATCTGCATTCAATAAAGGCATAGGACATGGCCTTGTTGGATCATTTGCCACCTTGATGCGACCAAAACAACCATCGTTTTCTGTGGCATATCACCACAACACCAGTGTTACAATAAAACACAACCCATCATGGTTGAATCCTGTGTGTGCATTTCCTGACCCAGCAAAAGAAAGTATTGAGAAAACAATTGGAAGCATGATGATACCAGTGAGATACCTGAACAATACCAAGCTATCAAGAGTATAGAAGCGATGCACATCCAGCTTTGTATGCAAGAAAGCAGCACAAGCTTTTGAAAACTGATCTGCAACAGAAAAAACAAAGGCTCATCGTGATACATGGAACAAGCTCTTGCATGTATCCTTGGTCTTGGACACTACAATTTCCTCGCATTTGGTTGTTTGACTTCAGCAAGAGTTGTGATAGAGTTGTGATGTGCCTTGGTTTATTATTATCTGATCAGTTAACTTGTTATTAGTCTGCCCTATCTTCATCAGCTGCCTACAATCATCTACGTATCCTTCAGAGTTGTAGTGTGCCTTGGTTTTAGAATTACTAACAACAAATTTCAAGAAATTCAAATGTAGCAAATCTTGCAGCTCTTAAAACAACTGAAACTTCATGGAGGAAGGAAATAATCAATTCCTTCAAGTGGTTTGGCTTGGAACTCAAGGCATGCACAATACTCACAGGCCATACAAGGTAAATACTTGTGTCCCCATGATGTGAGGACATCATAAAATAACTGAATATAACTTCACAAATTTCTCCATTATAGATCAGGGTGGTTTTTTTTTCTCTGCCATTTACCGACTTCAGCCCTCGGGAAGAGAAGAAAGTATGCAAAGGGGAATAAAGGTTGGGAGAAATATTAACATCTGGCACAACATCCTAATCACCCCATTCAACATTTATATACACATACGGACGTGTTACTAATACTAAACACTACTGGTATCTAGACAAGCTCCCATTCAGATTCAGAGGGATCATGAGATGAGGATCTGTTTGCTTCCTTTATAGACGGAGTTGCCATTAAACTTGTTTTACTCTCTTCTTGATTGGATTTTGGATCACTTCTGAACTGTACAGCAAGCTGCTCATATTCCTTCCTCACTGACCTCTTTCTTGAACTAAAAACATCCCGAATCTTCTTCTAAACATGAATGTTGAGAGAGAATTTACGGGGAGAGAGAGAGCAAGAATGTAAATGATTGATTAAGTAAATGGAGTGGAGAGGTTACCTTGTAAGGCTTGTTTTTGCCTTCACGAGAAGCATCAAGTTCATCTCCATTCATCAAAACACAGGTTTCCTCAAGCTGAGCCTTATCCACTTGTTGGATGATTTCCATATCCTCTTCAATGAGGGTACCATCTTTGTCTGAATCTATTCCCCATTCATCTGAACTTCCACCAAGTTTAGACCAACATCGGTGAGTATGTAAATTAACAAGACAACAGGAAAAACCAGTGTTTATAAATCATATATACAGATTGAAAATTTGATGGAGAAAATGGACTTTGGAAAATATAGATGCCTAAACAGGATTGACTAGAGAAGCTGTTATTAGGCCAACACCCCAACCCCGAGATGCATGCATGAGCACTTTTTCCATGTTTTTTTTAGAATTTTAGTAAAACTTGATTGTCATAAATTTTAGATTTGCAAGTTTTATCTGGCATCATGGCATGTGCATAATGAATTCAATGCTTTTAGAGATGACTTAACATTCACATAAATAGTGATGATAATTGAACTTTGTTCTCTCTTTCCATTTGTTTTTCCATTAAATGTTAGAAATTTAATTAAAGAAAGAGACAAAGTAAAGACAGGTGCAAGCTATTTTTAATCTTAATCATAAGCTGTACTGTAGCGAGGACATTCCAATTCAAGACAAATGAGTATTTCAACAGAAATAAACAAAACCCACCAAAAGAAATAGACACCCTTCCAGAAAAAATCAGAATTAGAGATACAATGTTGTCCAGACACAATCAGAAGTAGAGATACAATGACGTTCAGGTGTCTACGCTCTAGAACCCGCTCATCTCTGTTTCTATAATAACATTAACCTCACCATTCCTTATCAGACTAGTGAGTCAAAGATAGTCATAGTAGGACATAAATTTAAGGTCAATTCGAGTACCCTAATAAGTGGTCCACCTCCCTCTAAAATATTTAAGCAAAACAAAACATACACACATCTTTTACCAAATAAACAGAGTACTTGCATTTTCATGCAAGCTTGATCATTCGAATGAACAAAATGCTCAATCCTAAATGACCGAAAAACAGATCCCTGAAACTTATAGAGATAAAAGCCATTAATCTGAAAATTAAATAAAGGCATTAATCCATCAAGGCTTCACCAGAATGTGATCCTAGAGGTGAGCATACAAACAAATGCTATCCTCCAGCAGTTTGCATAAAAAGCTGTCTCAAAATTTAAACCCATGCCCTTGTGCTTGCAAGGCCAGGACATTACCATTTGAACTCAAGCAATGGAGGCTTAGCCTGAGGGATTAATTTTTCAGGAACAAATATTCCAAGTTTTGATATCTAACCACCATTAATGAGCTAGAATAAAAATTCACAACTTTTGGACACGAAGGACAGAAAAATGGGTTTAGCAAAGAAAACAAGAATTTTACACAATATGGGTGGGAAGGAAACAAGTTTATCCCTTTTATCTATTTTCAAATGTAAGATCTTGAATTTCAGAGACTGTGGACATGATTGGCCACAGGGTAAGAGAGTTAGATACTACATATAACAGAAATTAAGATTTGTCAAATGGATATAATCCATGGAATTACACCCAACCATACAACACTCATGGGCGCCGCATAAAATGAGGTACTATATTAACCAAAATAAAGTTTATCAATCCATTGTGTTTGAAAATTCAAATGAAATAATGTAAAGAAACTTTATGTCATGATTGACACTGGATAATAACTGGAATCAGGTTTTATACAACTTTTTCAATGTTTAAACTAGGTATAATGGCCTGTGTCTAATCCAAAACGTCAGGAAACAAAGAACATGATCAACTGTGGATACATGAAGATTTATGTACCCTTGTTGCAGTATTATGTTTGTACAACGCTACTGTAGTAACCAAGAAAATAACAGGAAAAAATTTATATAATGCTAACAGCTAAGCAGATCAATCCTTCCTTGAAAACACAACAGCCATAACTCAAGAACAATACACCAACATCTGTGCTACAGAAATAAGATACCAGAAAGAAAGATGATGAATATACGCTATTTAGCAGTCTAGAGAGTGCACAGATTGCCAGGTTGAATGGGAAAGAGAGAGAATTTTGTTTTGACGTCATTATATCTGCTACATGTATTTTTAGTGATTGCATTATATCTGCTGCATGTATTTTTAAGTGCAGAAATGCAACAGAAGCATACCTGAATTAGACACAAAATCCTCCTCGTATGCAAATTTGTTAGTCTGCATATTCCCATTTGCATAAAAGTCCTTAATAGAAACCAATCCATTGTTTAAACAAACACCTGCAGCTCCCAACAAGAAGTCAAAAGAGAACATTCTACAAGGATTGGAAAAAGTAAATAATCAGAAAGAATGGTGCAGAAAACTCACCATTTGATTCTTCTAATAGGTTGATGCTGGAAGGCCTCCTGTATGTTCCTTCATGCCTGCCAGTTTCAGTGATATTACCCATATCCAATGATGGTTTATAGAATGAAATATCAAGCATGTGCTCCCTTGTATTTTCAATCTCTTTTTTACTTTTTTCTATGGAGAAGTGCTCTGTAACTTCAACAGACCCTGGAGTTATAAGTCTTGCAGTCCAGTCACAAGATGCTTCCAGATTTTGATCAGAATGTTCAGAAATTGTTGAGTATCCAATCAGATGTTTACTCGAAGGAGTAGTGATCCCTGATGTCTCTTTTGGAGACACATTCTTGCAATTAGAGTTTCCATGCATGTCCAGGTTTGATTTATTGGACAGACTTCCTTTACTATGTTGCCTTGAAATTCTTCTGATAGAAATCCTTTCACGTACTGGGAGACGGTCAGGACCATGATCAGTAGTCATCTTTGAATACCCAGTAAACAGCCTCAGATCATCAGCTTTCTCACATGTTTCTTTCGCACCATAATCTGGCTTCAAGTGGGCCCCAACATCAGCTCCCAAATCTACAGGCAACTTAGAAACTGCCCCACTTTTAGGATCCTCTGAATCTGGAGAGCACAAATCTTGCATGACATCCGAATAGAATTTCCTCACATTACCACTAACAGTCTGCATCTGATTTTCCACATATTTAACTGCTTCCTGTCCAAAACAACAACAACAACAATAACCAAGCCTCAATCCCAAATAATACAAGTAGCCAGAGGAAATAACTAGCTTTGGACAAGTCAATTACTCAATTCCCAGTGACATATCAATCAAGCCATCAACAACTGAATGGAGACAATAAATAGGTAACACCCGGAATGGAAACACACATCAAGTATAAGAGTTCAAAGGAGATATCATCATCAATCTCTTTCCAAGAAATATAAAAAAAATGGTAAAGGCCAATCTCATAAGAAAGACACAACAGTACAATAGTAACTTTGGAAGAAACTGCACTGTTCTTGCAGGTCATTTGCTCCCAGCTGCCAACCCGTCTCCCATCTCGGCAGTTTAGGAATACAGCCCTTAGACTGGCCTTGAGCTATAAGTTATTAGTTTCAGGTCAAATTATGTAAAAGGAGATACCTCGCACATAATTTCTTCCACTTCCAACAACCTAGCTTCAAACTTCTGATAAAAATCACCAACCCATGTTATCCCTTTCAGGTCCATAAGTGATCAAAAATTTGCCCCGCAGCAACAGGTGTTAGACTTCTTCCAGTTTGTATCTTAATAGTATGATTGCAATCCTCTCAGCTTCTATTTTCTGCCGGAATTTAAACAAAAATTCAGTTAGTGAAAAACAAAATCAGCCCCCCGCTCTTATGCTTTGACTACTCTTCAGATAACCTCAATTTTTACTCATTAAAAGAAAGAAATATAAAACAACTACAGAAACAAACATCAGCACAAAAAAAAACTGCAGAAGCAAACCTTACATCAATAATTTAAAAGATTTTTTGTTTAATTTAAGCTCAAAATCAAAACTTTACATCAATAATGTATTGGACCGACATAAAAATTATATTAAATTCTTGCACACGCTTGTATAAACATTATCCATATAAATCTATACACTTAACACACCTAAAAGTCTATAAATTTGAAATTCATTTATAACCCTTCAAGCAACTCCTTGGACATAAGAAGATAACTCAAAACGTGGAGTATCAATTAAGAGTTATTCTTGTGGGGTTCAAATTTCCCTTAGAAAAAAAGTAGTAGACTTACCTAAAAAAACTGGTCATCGATAAAAAAAAAAAGTTGTAAAATAAAATAGAATAGATCAGTGCATAATACTCACCTAAAAAACCAAACTCAAAAAACATGTATGAGAGAAAAGAACCAAACTTCAACACAAAAGCAGAGCTTCATAAAAGTTGATGATCAAAGAAAAGAAAACCCTTATGAAGAATAGCTGTTTTTTTTTAGTAACCCTTTCGAGAAAGAGCAAAAAGAAGAAAATAAAGACTGTAAACTTTGAGAATTAAAGATATGGAGAGAACTTACTTGGTGTAAAGGGCCAAGTTAGTGATGCCCAGAAGCCTAAACCCCCCGTCTCTCTCTCTTCCTTTTTTTTTTCAAGAATCAGAAGCCAAAACCTCTTTGATCATCCATAGAGACACTTAAATAAATAAAACTCCATTTGAGCTCAGACTTTATGTGGACCCAAAACTCTTTTTTATCTGTTTATATTTTGAAAACAAAAAGAAGAGGAAAAGGAAAAAGAATTAAAGATTAGACATGAAAATTGAAACGGCTTCTTGATTGAAACGTGCAAGGGGATAAAAAGAAGAAGAAGAAATTACTAATTTCTGAAAAAGTATGAACAATGGATTGCTTCTAATAACTTTCTTGGTTTGGTGGGTCCCCATGATAATGAAAGTTAGCAACTTGCAACCTGGTTGTGTGTACCATGAATGAAATCCAACAAGATAGAGTTAGTTGGTACTTTGGATCCAGTTCGGCCTGTTAGAAAATCTTCTGTCGAGCCCAACTAAATATTAACAAATAAAAGAAACAAAAACAATGAAAACCTTAATTGAAAAGTCCACTTACTAGTTTGTCAATTAAATTAAATTTAAATGATTATAGCGGTTGACATGAAAACTGATTTAAGAAATAATAAAATTATTAAATAAATAAAATTATAATTTAAAAATAAGCAGGGAAACTTTTGGGAATCTTGAACTAACAACAAATTAGGCTTTAATAGTTTTAACTTGCAAGCAAGAAATCTTTGGAATATATACTGTAAGTGTCCAATTCTTTTGCGGAGGTTGGTGAACAATTTTTTAGTTCTGAGCTTCAAATGATGGCATTGACCAATTGGTTTAACCAATTTTAAGGTTCATCTGTAAAGAGAGAGACAACAACTCAAACTACGTCATGAACTGGATTAAGAAAAAATTAATGTTAAAAAAAATTCATGAAAAACCTTTTATTATTATTATTAAACCTAATATTTTCAAAATATATTTTTTTTATGAATTAATGATGTGCTTTGTTCTTCTACTTTTATTCAAATCTTTTTATGAATTCTATATATAAAGAACTACATTTATTAAAATTTATATACATTTTTCTATTTTTTTTTTTAGTTAAGAGACCATATATTTATCATTTATGTATTTAACCATTAAAAATAGGTTAACGGCATGCTTGTATTATTATTTTTTTATGGAATTTTTCCTTGATTCTATTCAACTAATTCTTTTAAACCCTATGCCACTTGTCAAAAATCTGTACATTAACTTATAATAAGATCATTACTTGAAAAATAAAACTATATTATTTATTTTTTCAAATTAAAAGATAAAGGATTGGAATGTAAAAACAGGACAAAATAATTAAGATGAACTTTTAATTTGGTATTTTTTCCCCCCCGTAATTTCAGGCTCAATTCTATCCAATTAGGCTATGAAGGGGCTCAATTACAAAAGAAAAAAAAGTTTAAGAATGAAAACATAATAAGGCTATTTTTTTAGCTACTTGCAAAAACCGAGATTGAATCCTTGTTATCTTAGACCAGTGATCTGCATTTATAATAATGCCTTTAAAAAATAAAAAATAAACTCACTCACCACAGATGCTAAGCCCCAAGAGCAGTGATCCAAACATTGTGAGAACAGTTTTTAGCTGGTACCATTATCAACAGAGCTTGAGGGTTAATTTTACGGATCTTGACTGCGCATTAGCCCTCTTATAATTAGGCTGCATTTCAGAGAGAAAGGTAAATCAATCTTAGCAGCATAATGAGGTCGGTAAGGTAACTCCACTTCCCGTAATATTTACAGCATATTTCACAAACCATGATAACCAAAAACTCAGTTGGATCTCTATCTAAGTCCTTGAAAACACCAATCCCACAAAAACAAGAATAAAATCGAGGAATTTTATTATAAACACGTCAATTTGTAGTCCACATCAACCAGCTGCCTGAAAATCTCCAAAATCATCATCTTGTATATCCTGTGAGCTTTCATTGTCAGGCAAATGTTGTTGTTCTGCTTCATCCTTTGTCAAGTATGGGGACTTTTCAGTAGAAGTTCCTTCAAGAGTAATGTTTGGTGGTAAGTTTGATGGAGAATTCTGTACACTTGTAGCAGGTGAAAGCGGTGCTGGGGGAGGTGGAGGAGGTCTGATACTAAGCAAGGGTTCTTTTCGATCACTGTTCTCCTCCAATGACAGATTGTTCAGACCCTGCTCAAAAATCTTGGACTTCACACTACCTCTAGGTTTCTGTCATACCAGAAAGAGTAAATTTCATTACAGACATTAGGATGCATAACGTATCCATACACATTTGGGAAATGAGGATGCAAACGAGCTTACATTTTTTATTTGGAGTACAATAGTTTCCCCTTCCTTTAAACTGTAATCCACCGAGGAAGTTGTTTGAAAATGCTGCTCCATCTCTTCCGCAGTTTTCTTCTTGTCCAGATATCTTTAATAGACAACATAAGAGAATGCCTACATTAATCAACTTTATGCAAGTGGGAATATTATCTCTATATTAGAACACACTGAATGCATAAACAGCTCAAATTACAAAGAATCTGTGGGGTGTGATCCTTGTATTGAAAAGGTACATAATGCATTTATGGGTTTTAACATACTTCATGTGATCGTGCAGTGCTGCCTGGAAGTCATAAGCTTCTGCTCTTTCTCTAAATCCTATGCCAATAAATGCATGCCTAAGGCGACCACCTGCATGATTCCAAAAAACTAATTTAGTAAAGAAATTGAAGATGAATCTGACTAAAGGAAAGGAGAATAATACACACGCGCGCGCGCGCGCACACACACACACACACATATATATATATATGAATAGAAGATATCCAAGAAACATGAAACTGCTGACACATGATCTGGTCCAAGGAATCCCCCCTCCCCTCTCTCCCTTCCTCTCACCTACCCTCCTACCCTCCCTCTAAATCTTCCCTAAGAACAATTTTCATAAGAATCAAAGTCTGTTGGTCAATATCATAAAATCTGAATATCAGCACATGACTGTGTGTGGAGATCTTTTGCTTAATCATGAATAGGTGAATAAGAACTCATTCAATGCAGGTTTTTGGGTTCTTTCAGGACACCATATGAATAGAACATAAATACATCAAGTTAAATTTATCCCAGCCTTGAAGAACAAATTTATCACCATAAAGAGTGTTTCAAATAGAGTTTGCACACATGGGATTCTTTTTAAAAAACAGATTACAACAATAGTATAGAAGTAGAATCTTCAGTTAAATATAGAACTTGAACCAAGAGGCAGGCATGGTAGCTCACCAATATTTTCCTCTATTCGAAGAACAAAATATCTGCAAAAGAAAAGACGTCCGTTTAAATACTCTCAAAACACAGTTATATGGGAATTCAGTTAGAAGCTAAGAACAAAACTCAGGTTAAACAGAATGAATTAACTTTATGCATGGAGGGCATATTTCATTACTCTTATCAGTAGAATCAGTGGTGCAACAAAGATATGCTTAAGATTCAGTGAGAAAAGGGCTTAACCTGCTGCTATCAAGTACAGGTTCCACTGGATGTAGATCCCCATTTCTCAAAAATGCCCGGGCATACAATTCACCTATATAAATTAAATCAAAGCATAAGAGACACAGCAAAGTTCATCAAACAAAGACACTATATACCATTTTCTGCATCGTAGCCATTCAGAGATAATCTAACCTGTGGTTTTATCTTCAAGTCTGATAATGCACTCTTCGCCCTTACTAATGACTTTCAAAGTCCCTTCCCAGGCCCATTTGTTAACATCCCATTCATCAGCCCTGGAATACACTTCAAGAGATATAAATATCCATAGAATAGGTAAAACCAAGTTTAAGCAGCAGATATAGTCCCATAGATTCAACTAAGCAATGGCATTGTCTGACTGGCTACATTTGATTGCAGGAAAAAACCATAGGAAGGATATGAGTGACTGGATTTTATAACAGGTTGTGTTTATGAAGGTGAATTTAGATATTAAGTTTCTTATAGAAATCAAACTCGTTACTTGAATATAATTTTCCAAACCTAAAATTCCCATGCATATAGTAAAATTTTTCTAGTAATTTCAGATGCCTTGTTGTTCTTCTGTATATCTTTTGTTTCTCAAAAGAAGGAAAAAATTCATAAAACTCTTCATGCAAGTATATCCTAATTTGGTCATGCGTGACAAATAAAGTCCAACTCCTAATTACGTTGATGGACACAATTTCTACAAGAGGATCTGAGCAACAATACAAATTGAATAAATTAACTTCTGCTTAATTCACAATAAGAAAATAGCACTTTTATAAAATGAATATTGTATGAAAGACATCATTTATAAAATTTCTTATCAATATCTATATCAGGCATCATAAAGACAAGTTGAGAAAAAACCTGTAAGAAGCAGCACTTTTCCTAGGAGGTATCTGCAGAAAAAAGAAATGAAAGTAGCTTAGCAACTGTTATCTAGTTTGAATTGGCTTGATCCGCAAAAAACTACATTATGTGTGATTTAGATCACAAAGAAAATAAGTGGCAAATTATAGGATGCAGCTGATCTGTACGTGGCGTGTAATCAATTGCCTCTATGACATAATACCATACTCTGGGTGGTTTAAAAAAACAAAGAAAGAAGTAAATAAAAACAAAACAAAAAAGGATCAAATTTTGATGGATTTGCAGCTGACTTCCTACATAAACAGCCGAGAGCAGAAAGTTAGCATAAATGTTAACATATTGGAAATTTGAGTTCAATTAAAAGTCTAAAAAATCATATCAAACATCTTAGACTTGTATAGATATCTGAACATGTAAGCTTCCACCCATCTGCAATAGGAATGAAGACTAGAAAACAGATATGTTCAAGAAATTAATGCCAGGGCAGCACTTTAAAACATGTATTAAAGAGCAATGGGAAAAACAGGTATCAAATACATAAAAGTAACATGACAATATGAACTATGAGTCTTTTACTTCCAACAGAAGGACCAAGTCATAGGACCTGTGCTTTAGGGAACAAAATGATTGTAAATTTTCAGATTCAAACAAATTAAGGAAGTTTGACTATATTTGGATTTTAACCAACCATAATCAACTCCCTGTTAGAAACAAAATGCAAAGAACAGGGAAAGGAAGGCGATCAATAACAAAGACAGTATACTGGAAAGGGGAGAAAATAGCCCTTTCCTTGGCCCTTAGTTGACATGATCCAAAAACATATTATCAAACTAGAAATATAAGTTTTTGAGATGCCCATGTAACATTTAATTCTTTCCAACAAATTAAAATTTTCTATAGCCAGATCTCTCTAAATCAGCCTCATTCCTTTTATTATCAGCCAGTAATTACTTCTAGGTGCAAGATCTGCAGCTTCTGACTTTTAGATACCACTTCTTATTTGACCATGATAATATCTGCCATGGTAATACCACTATTTCTATTACACATCTTTAATTGCAAATGACACTGTTAATTCCCACTATCAAAATATGAACAACAGAAAATCACTAATAAAGACAGCCAAGATTGTCTCTTCATAGATTTTTCCCTATCAACTATTAACACCGTCAATCCTCAGTCCACAAGTACAAAAAGCATGGACCTTTAATCAATGATGTTTCTTTTATAACAGTAAAGCAATCCCCAAATGCCCAACTGAGAACTTCTAAAACACAATTCACATAAATTTATCATATTTGATACAGGTATTTTCTTGCAACTCATCAAAAAAAGAAAAATGCTGCTGATTGCCACTTGTTCTGACGTTTCAATTCTTGATCTGTAAGACATTTCTCAAAAATAATTTTTCCCACTAAAATGAGCAAAACCCAGATCCAAATTCCCACTAAGTTCTGTTCTCCTATCCATACAACTGAAAATCTAAATTTCTTTTAAGGACAAGGTTTCTGGGAAAAGGAATAACCTTTCAAGGTTGGTTATACACAAAAAACTCAAAAGATCATTAATTACCACAAATCTCAAAAACCCATTTGCAAAATCACAAGAAAAATCAACTAAACATAAATCAAAAGACAGTACAACACATGCACACAGATACACATATAGAGAGAGAGAAAGTTACCATATAAACATAACATTCAGAGACTTGAAAGAGAATGAGCTCTATAGCTTCAGTTTCTTCACTCTCAATATCATTCGGTGCCTTCTCTACTTTCTCCATGATCTCACGAGAGAAAGATTAAATTTTGATACAGAAACAAGGATAAGTTAAATGAAGATGTGAGCTCACTGAGATAAAATTCGGAGCTTTACTGGAATTTAAGAAAAGATATTACAAGGGGGTGTTTAAGAAACAAGGAAATTGAGTTTCAAGAGGGAATTTGTCTGTCTCTGGGTTTTCCCTTGCTTGTACAATGACAGAGAGGACATAAGTTGCTAGTGCAAGTAATCTGCACCGTTAGATTGGGTAACCTTTAATGTATCTGCACCATTAAATTGTAGGTCAGATCGAGGGCTGTGGTTAAATATTGGACGGTCATGATGGGGTCAACATGGGAGTTTGGTGTAGTAGTTGCTTGATTTCTAAGGAAGCATCAGTTTGTCCACGACGAATATCCAACCTAACTGGCTTGACCATGGAACGTGCTGTTTTTATTTTGGTAGAGCATCCGGTTTTAAAAAAGGCTGTGATTAAAGTGTTTTGTACTGCGGTCGGAAAGAATTTTAAAAAAAATTTAAAAAAATTTTATTTTTTATTTTGTTTTAAATTAATATATTTTTATTATTTTTATATTATTTTGATACGGTAATATCAAAAATAATTTTAAAAAAATAAAAAAAAATATTATTTTAATATATTTTAAAATAAAGAATATTTTAAAAAATAATTATTATCACACTCTCAAACACTCATATTCAAGTCGAGTTAAATTATAAAAGCGATAAAGCTTTTTTTACCATAGCTATATTTTTAAGTTACGAGCCAAGAAGTTAGATTTTATTTATTTTTGTATTTTAAAAATATTTTTAAAAACTTAAAATATTTTATTTGTTTTACTTTAAATTATTTTAATATGTTTTTAAATTATTTTAATATGTTAATATTAAAAATAAATTTTAAAAAATATTATTTAAATATATTTTTAAATAAAAATTGCTCTGAAAAATTATTACAATTACAAAAATCTTAAGCTCGAATAGCCTTGGCTTTTGTAGATCTCTTGAATGACTCCCAAGAGATTTTCTCAAATTTGTGATTTGATGATTGATATATCCATAACACACTACACACAGATAAATCTACAGTATGCTATGGTGGCATTGGAAACATACCTGAAGGATCTTTGACTTTGGCTGCATAAGAGAGCAAAAAAACATCAATTATAGAGCCATGAATGCTTACTGATTGATCTGACACAGCAATTGTGCCTCCGGGGCGAAGTAGCCTGGATGCTTCCTTCAAAAATTTTACTATTGCTCTTTCAGGAAATTCCACAAATACGTTTCTAGCGTTCAAATCCTGATCAATGCTTGAATCGTAAGCAAAATGTTGGGCCTTCTATTAATAAATTCCCAAGTGTCAAACTTCAACAGCTTTATTTGCTTTCTTCCGAGGCTAATTATACTCCAGTCTACCATGTACAGCTTTTGAATATTGGGAATGCATGTATGGTCACTGAAGAAAAGGTATCGTGTTTACTCAAAACATTCATTGCATTTCCAGAGCTTTGAGAAGCTTAAGAGCACATACCACACATGAAATGGAAACAAGATCAGATGATTGGGATGGAAAGCCTGTGTCTAATTCCGCCTTAGCATGCATCCATTTGAGTAGGATTCTTTCTTGGGATAATTCTGTCTTCTTTCCCTTGAATTTGCTACAGAAAGAAAGAAAGGTGACAGCTCCAGCCCCTGCAGGTTGGGATCCACGTACGAAAAAATGACCAAGTTTCAGCAAACAACTTGGGAGCATCTTAGCTCCATTGCTCATATGTACAGGACTGTTAAAGTGATCTCGTTAAAATTGAAGATCGAACTTACGGCGACATTCGCAGAAGGAAACTTATCAGCCAGAAATCTTGTGCTCACCTACAGAGCATCCAATATCTAGAATGTCTCTTATCATGGAATTCCCGGAGTACTGTAGATGATGTTGTTCAATTGCCTGAAGCCAATTCCACACGCTAACTACTTGATTTGCTTCATCTACTGTAGAAGCATTAGGCATTGCGCTCCTCAGTCCTCACCATTGACATGGTTGCAGCTTCAGCTTCAGCTGCAGCCTCACATTAGACATGTGACTACAATAGGATCGTCCTTTCTTTGATATTTTACGTTGAAAACTAGCAAAACTACAAGATTTAACCTCATCGCGAATATATGTCTCAAGAATTAT
>Ga0325404_1001602_pt1 | contig 23955 bp, 10 predicted proteins | sample PopdelMetagenome_18_FD_205664 | JGI IMG/M metagenome (GOLD analysis project Ga0325404, IMG submission 205664) | Populus deltoides microbial communities from Bellville, Georgia, United States - Xylem-Control-R1 | ecosystem: Host-associated > Plants > Phyllosphere > Stem > Wood/Secondary xylem...
GTCCCCAAGTCCAAAAGCATTTTTTTTTTCTTAAATCTTTATCTCTTCTTCTAATCATGGAAACCTCCTCCCCCTCCCCTCCCCCTCCTCCTTCTGCATCACAACACGGCGGCGACATGGAAATCCACCACCCTCCGATCACCACCGACTGGGACTGGAGCGATCTCCTGGACTTCGCCGTAGACGATCAAATCCCTCTCTCTTTCGATACTCTTGGTGACGATAATCTTGGTGACCTCACCCAAACTATCGACAATCCAACACCAGAAATCGAGTCTCAACAGGTTCAGCTTCCTGTTCCTGACCGGGTAAGGAAGCGAGACCCGAGGTTGACTTGCTCCAATTTTCTAGCGGGTATAGTACCGTGTGCGTGTCCGGAGGTGGATGAATTATTACGAGAGGAAGAGGCTACTTTGCCTGGAAAGAAACGCGTTAGAGTTGCTCGTGCCGGGTCGAGTATTGCTAGGTGTCAAGTACCCGGTTGTGAAACGGATATTAGTGAACTCAAAGGGTATCATAGAAGACACAAGGTTTGTCTACGGTGTGCTACTGCTACTGCTGTTGTACTTGACGAGCAAACTAAAAGATACTGTCAACAGTGTGGCAAGTTAGTTTTTTTTGCAAAAAATTCTGTGCTTTATTAGTAAAATCGACGTCTTATCGTACGATTATTGATGCATTTTAATCTGGCAGGTTTCATGTGTTATCGGATTTTGATGAAGGGAAAAGGAGCTGTAGAAGGAAATTAGAGAGGCATAATAATAGAAGGAGAAGGAAGCCAGCTGATTCTAGTAAGGCGAGTGCAGGTGATAAGGATGTTCAAGGGGATTTGCTAACTGAAGATACTACTACTTGTGATGCTGAAGCTGAGAAAGGTTTTTCTCTCATATATAGTTTATGCTCTTTGCCCGTGTGTGTCTGTTTGTTACTCGCTTGTAAAGGTCTTCTTGTTTGAATTTTATTCGTTGATCATTTGCTTATTGATGGCTGACTTTAGTTTGCTCTGGATCCTGGACCTGGACATGGAAATAGGATCCCGATACCTATTTTGATAGGGTTCTTATTATAATTCTATTTGAAATTAAATGCGCCAGTAGTAGGTTCATAATATTAAATAGGAAGGGAGTAATTTCCTACTTTTATACTACAGTATCCCAGCGAAAGATTTCTGATCAAGGAATTGGAAAGAGATTTGTGTTCCATTTCCAATTTCTAAGTGAACCAAGAAGCTTAATGTATTTATTCTATGCTGTGCAGATGGTTTGTGCTCCAGTGGTCAGATGGCGGAGAAAGAAGGGTTGGTTGAGTCTGAAGATGGACATGTTTCCACCATGAACTCTGATCCTAATTCTCAAAATGTTACTAGTGATAGTGGAGTATCTTTCACGGCTTTTGGGGACATGCTAATGGATGGGGGGAAAGATGATTCCAAATTTTCGTTTTCTCCTTCGCATTGTGACAATAAGAGTGATTACGCATCCATGGTTGGTCTCTATTATTGTGTGGATTCTATGTTTTGCATGCTTGATTTTGTTCATCTCCTTTTCTTTTTCTTTTTCTTTTTCTTTTTCTCTTTATTATATTATTTCATTTTTAAAATTTGTGGAGTTACTGATTTGGAATTTTTCTTGTAGTGTCCGACAGGTAGGATCTCATTCAAGCTTTATGACTGGAATCCGGCAGAATTCCCTAGAAGGCTTCGACACCAAGTATTTTAAAGAATTACTATTACAGTTTAGTATTTGAATGAGAAATAATTTATATGCAGTCAAGGGTATCAGGAGTCAGTTGACAGGTGGTAACTGTCTTTACAGATATTCCAATGGTTGGCCAATATGCCAGTTGAGTTGGAAGGATATATTCGGCCAGGATGTACAATCCTGACTGCATTTATAGCGATGCCACCATTTATGTGGGTGAAGGTAATATGCTAGATGTTTTCTATAAAAATCTCTTCGAAGGTTTAGATGAATTTAGAGTTTTTGAAGAGATGCTATCTACAACAATGCATATGCATGCTCTGTGTTGTATGTAGATCTACGCATAGTAATGTTTGATTGCTCCACTTAATTTTAGGTTTCATTTGAAGCATCTTTAATTAGTGAATCAACAAAACTACAGGGTTCTCTATTAGTTATTTGGATTTCTGTGCATGCACAAATGTCTAAGCAGATATATATGGTGATATCCATATTCTCGAGGCTGAGAGTCGAGAGCACTCATTTATTTTCATACCCATATATGTTGAAATCTCCGAGAAGGCTGATGTCTACAGTTTCTAATTTATGCACATTCCCAATGAGCACAAAGCAATCACAAAATTTCTCACTGTTGATCATTCACAAATGCATTTACCTCTCCTTTGTTTTCTCCTTTCTTGTTCCTCGCAAATCTGAAGTTATCTTTTCCCAAGCATGGTCGTCAATTTTCATCGGGAATAACTTGCGCTCCACACAACTTTGATTTCTGAATTTATCCCTGCCCATAGCTCATGAGAAGCTTGATTTTACCATTCACAGTGTAATGTGTTGATATTCATCCTCTTCTACTTTTAAGAATTTAATTGGTCTTGCATGTAATAACTAATATTTTTTCATTTGCTTTAACAAAATGGTTGTTATTGATGCTTAATTGCAGAAACCATTAATATGATCAAGTAAATAGTTTATTTTAAAATTTCTAGACTGTCATAAATATTGCTGTCTTAATCTCTTTTTTTTCTTTTTCACTAACAATTTGCTAATTTTATTAGATTGTACTCAATATTTGAACTTATACATTTACCTGTATGAAGCAGTTAGTTGAAGATCCTGTGTCTTATTTGAACGACCTTCTTGGTAGTGGAAAAATGTTGTCTAAAAAGGGCCGTATGCGTGTTTATGTGAATAACATGATCTTCAATGTCACAAAAGGTATGATAATTGTTTCATTCTTAATGTTTGTACATTACATGAGTGTATTGTTCCTAAAGGATGCAAGAACAAAACTAATTCAAATAACCAACCATAATTAACTGAAAGTCTGCTCTTAAATGGCCCTGTTCTTTATTCTTTTTCAATCATTTGTTCATTCCATTTGTTTAATCACTGAACACTCTATTGGCCTAGATGGAAATTCCGTGATGAAAGTCAATGTGGAAGGACACGCCCCAAGGCTTCACTATGTTCACCCTACATGTTTTGAGGCTGGAAAACCCATAGAGCTTGTTGTTTGTGGAAGTAATTTGTTGCAGCCCAAATTTCAGTAAGGACTTTTTTTTGCAATTAATCCATTTTTTAGCATTTACTATGTACCATTTTGCCAGAAGAAGATTTTTTTATTTTTCAATTTTTATTGTCAATACATAGAAAGATTTTAACCAAATGGGGCTCTTCAAGGGATTATATGCAATGTGTTATAATAATTCATTTCATTTTGAATTGACCCCTTAGTGTGTTTCGTACTTATATGTGATTGCTGCCTACCAGTCTCATTTTTAGTTTGTTGGAAAAGTTGCATTGAGGCTGGATTCATTGTTTTTGAGCTCTCATAGTTCCTCATGCTTTATCATACCAACCCCAACCTCCTCAATTAGTGGATAACAAGTCAGATCTCCATTAGCATGGTAGAGAATCTTCTAGTTATGATCTATTTTCCTTATAAATAATAATTGATTTGTTATCTTAAGGATGAAATCAGCTTCCTGACGTGAACAACCTTAACTCAATAAATGCTGATTTTGTTTCACAAGGAAACCAGGAAGAAGTTTTTATCACTTGCTGCATCTCTGGTGCATGCAGATGATGCTATCAGAACTGAAAAAAAAAAAGTTGCAACAATTTCTCTGGCTTCAAACTATTTTCTAATGTGGTGGAGCTCTTTTTACCGGATGCACTATTATTTCCCTTAATAGTTCCCGACAACTGCATTTTGTTTTCTTTGCAGTTAATGGATGAATGTCTTCTATTAGTTTTTGAATTTCTTGTTTCACTATGCTGGAAATTCGTTATCATGTATCAGGCTTCAGTATTTGTATTTCTCTGCGTGATGATAATAGCCTTGCTGCTCAGCTCCAAGCCAAAAACATACAAGTTGCATACTGGAGTTCCCTTGAGCATCCCTACTAGTATTAAGTAGAATAACTGAATGTCTGTAAGATGATATCAACCTACTAACCATAGTGGGAAAATAAACCATTTGTCAACCAAATAATTGATATTAGATATTTCTGTTTTTGGTGTATCATCACCCTTCGACATCTTAATATACTAGTGTCAAGTGTGCCTGATTCTAATGCAGTTCAAATCATAAGGTGAAGGATATCTGTTTTTAAACTCTTTGGTGTTGTCTCTTTTAACTTTGTATTTATTAACTTAAACTTGCTATGAATCTAAAGAACTGCATCTTTCATTCCTTTTCTTTTGCATGCTAGTATATGCTGTGAAATTTTTTTCTGCCCAGTTCTATATTTTCTGCCCCTACAAAAATGATTTTGGTGGCAGGTTTCTGGTATCTTTTGCTGGGAAGTATCTTGCGCATGATTATTGCGTTGCTTTACCACAAGCTCATACCAAAGGAGGTCCAGGTCTTCACCATCAGTTATACAAAATACTTACACATTGTAATGAACCTAATCTTTTAGGTCCCGCATTTATTGAGGTATGTATCATGCTTTATTTGGGTGTTTCGCTGTCTATTGCTTCTTTTAACAAAGGAGCATCTGGCTATGTTTGTGAAGTTTTGCAGGACTTTCCATTTTGCATTTCTCTTTAAATAATGATTTTTAATTTGCTGACATATTCAAAATGAACAAGGGGATTGTATCTTTTTCCTGTGTTGTTTTTTGCAATAGTTTCTTTTGTGGTTTATGCCCTTTGTTTTTCTTTTCTGGAATCAAAATCATTTTGTTCTGAGATGCCAAAATACCACCTGGAGGCTGAGGTGTGAACTGATAATATGGTTGTCATGCAGTTCCAAATTTCAGACTGACTTTAAATTTTTAAAACCAAAGTGGTTTATGTTCTCGGTAAATATATAATTTCTAATGGCCCTTTGTTGAGGTCTGATGTGGCATTTTATCCAGTTTGGTAAGGGCAATAAATTCGAATTTATATCTTTATGAGTAATTGTTAAAAAAATACTGGATTCCAAAGATGAATTCGCGGGATGCTGGTTTGACTACATGTACCCATGAATTCTTAAATTCACCACCAAAATCATTCTATGTTCATGGAACCTCTCTACAACTATTTTATATGGTTCTTGTTTTGCACGAGGTTGGTGATGAGGGTTGTTCTGGTATTGGGACTAGGTTGCTGCATCATGTTATCTTGTGCAATCACTTGCTATTGGTAGCATCATTGGTGCTTAGTATTATTGACTTCCTGAGCCTGAAACTAGGTGTAGCTGATTTTGTTTAAAAAGTATATTTCTAGTTATAGAGGTCAATATGAGTATTTTGGAAAATGGTTTTTAACTATAAATGTGTATTGCAGGTCGAGAATGAGAGTGGCTTGTCAAACTATATCCCTATACTTATTGGGGACACAGAAATTTGTTCTGAAATGAAAATAATTCAGCAGAGATTTGATGCATCTCATTCATTGCTTATTGGCTCAGAGTGTGAGGTTTCTACAATGAGACAAACAGCATTGTCAGAGTTTATTATGGACATTGCTTGGTTACTAAAGGAGCCTTCAGCAGAAAATTCTCAACAAATGATGACTTCTTTCCAGATTCAAAGAATCAATTCTTTGTTGAATTTCTTGTTACACCATGAATCAATCATCGTTTTGGATAAAATTTTAAAAAACCTGAAGATCATGATGGACAAAAAGGAGGCCAATGGTATGGTTAATGGCACTAGTGACACTAACATGAGGCTATTGCAGGGTTACATGGATTATGCAAGCAATATTCGTCATGAAAAACTCCAGAGAAGTGAAGTTTTGAAGCATCACTTGGAATTTTCTGGAAAGGAGAATAATTGCATTTCAGGAAGCTGCTGTGGAAACAACAAGGAATCAGTTGCTCTCTCCACTGAGGTAAGAATGCCAGTTGATCACTTCAAGTTTTTAGCAATGTGTTTGGTTTTGTCAATAAGGATTGAAAGCTTATGGATTTTTACATGAATTTACTATTCCATTAACCTTTATTGTTTACTTTTGTTGGGTTTTTGGTTAGTAACTTGATATATTGAATTTAAGAAACAAACTGGTAAAATTGTATGCACATAGAGCAAGCGACGAAAGAAACTTTGGTTAATTTCTGAGTGTTGACTCTTCCAATTTCTGGAAAATGCATCATATCACTATGATTCATTCTCTTAAAAGTTCATTGCAGCGATTTTTCCTTTGCAACTTAGAATCTGATTTTTATATTGGAAATCAACTTGTTTGATCCTGATTTTAAGCCTACATTCTCGATAAGTGTTCTTATGGATGCATCGACAAGAAGCATCCAGAGCTGCTTAAAACATGCTTTTGATCTGCTTACGTACCAAAAATTTTAAATTTTCAACTGGTTTGAGAAAAATATCAAGGAGATGTTTTTGCCATAAGCAGATGCATCTGCAACCCATGAAATTTTGAGGTTTTCTTCTTTTTCTTTTTATATTTTTTAAAATTTGTCATCGTTTTACTTTCTTCTAGCTGAATTAACAGCAGCGTGCAGCTGTATATTACTGTTCAATGCAGTGCTGTATCTACCTCCCATATTTTGGAAACTTTTGAATAGGGAGATCTTTGTCACACCTTGTTTGACTGTGCAGTGCTTTATCGATGCCTTTTATGTTCCTTGAAGGATCATATGAATTTTCTTTATTTGCAGAACTTGGAGCAAAGACCAAATGGTGTATTGGGAGCAATGGGAAACTCCAATTTTACTGTTCAAAGCGATGAGTTTCCACTTTTGACTAAAGATGTCGTCATGAGGATGAACCTCGTAAATGAAAGGCCCAAGAAATCATGTGGTCTTGTTTTCTCTAACAGAGTCTTGAAGTATCGTCCTTCATTTTATGGAATTGCTCTTATTGCTGTTTGTTTTGGAGTTTGCGCCCTTGTTCTGCACCCTCATAAGGTTAGCAAACTCGCAGTATCCATACGCAGGTGCTTGACAGACAGATTTTAGATGTTAAATAAATCCAGACTAAAATGCCATCTCTTGATCACTGGCTCTGTACATCCCCTTTACACTGTTAGATTAAATTGACCCCCCTGAAGCTCAAGGATGGGGTTTGATTCCTGACTTTGGAGTGTCCAAACTGCTATTTCTCCATGCTGCCTTGATCTTGCCCTTGTAGGAGTATCAAGATTGAACCGCGGCCTCCCCAAGAGTTGGAGATATCTGCTGTTTTTTTCCCAGTTGGATGAGAATTCTTTGTAGGCAATGTCTAATATTCTTGCATCTTTTGTTTCCTTGTACTGACAACAGCTTTCACCCCTAAGTTCGTGAATTATCTTTTTTGGCAATGATAATGATGGAATAAGTTACTAGGGAGATCTCTTTTTCTTCCTTTGCTACCGAAGTGAAGGTGTGATCACATTAGCATGGCTCTGAAATATATAGCTCCTTGGGTATCTTTTTTTTCCTTCAGTTTTTGGTTCTGTTTTTCGAAACCCAAAAAGTGTTTTATATTTATTATATTTTTGAACATAGTTTATTTATTTTAAAAAAAGATATACGATGTAAAAATTATTATACCAAATAAATATAAAAACATATTGTTACTTGAAAATATAACAAGTAATGTCATGAATTTAAACCATGCACATAATGCTATGAATGTAACTCTAATTAATCAAAATCATTTCAGTTGAGACAAATACAAAGAAATTTTATAGTTTAAAGAAAAAAATAGATACAAGAGAGAGAAATCTTATGAAAAGATAATTTTATTATTTTTAATGAGTTATATATATATATATATTGGTTATATATGTTTTTTTTTAATAAATTTAAATAATAACTAATAAAATGTTACTACTAACTCTTATAATCATAAAAAATATCAAATAAGGATGTTGATGGGTGTAGTTTAATTGGTCAAGTCTTGAGTTTGTTCTTCAGATATTACCAGTTAAAGTGTCATAAATTTTAGAGCCACTAGAGGCTTATTTAATTGTTAATTTTAAAAAATCAAAGGATTAATCAGGATATGTATAAACTGACTCAACACTCATATTTATTTTTTTAAAAAAATCTCAAATAAGCGCCTGTGTGATATTCTCGGACTGGATTTTTTCTCGAGATCTACTTATTTTGATCAACACTTTTAATAGAAGCAGTTTGTGTGAGGAAGATCATAAATGATTTACTCTAACTACATTAGCAGCTTTGTAATAATTACTAGTCTCTCTATAATCTATTATAAACAAGTTATCAACACACTTATTACATAAAAAAGATTGTTTTAGGAAACATTTTTTTTTATATATATTCAAACCTGAAATAATAACACACGTAATTAACTATAATCTAAAATCTAAGCTGGTCTCAAGAAGTATCTAATCAACTATCCCAGGAGCCACGAATACATATATGTTCATAGTATCGAGACCCTATTTGGTTGCGTTGCTGCATTTTATTTCAATTATATATTTGAAAGTGCTTGCCACGTGTCGTGGTTTTATATGATCTAAATTACAAAATATATATAATTTATATTATTTTTAAATTTACCTTTTCAAACTCGTAACCAAAAGGGTTTTTGCATGTACACTTCTCTGTCTTCACTCTTCAGTCCCCGTCTTGCCAATGCATGGAAATTGAATGATATTATTTCTTATAACGCTACTCAACAATCAACATACTCGGCTGACTCACATACAGCTGTCTACAGTTTATTTTTTATTTTTTATTTTTATTTATTACTCCTTTGTCTTTTGCTTATTATTCCTTGCTAATAATAACAGTGACAATAATATTTTAAATAATTATAGGTTATTAAAACTCACTTAGCCAGGCTGAATTTAGAAAAACTAAGTGGGAGTTAACTGTTTAAATTGGATAAGGTAACTCGGGTTTATTAACTCAACTTGTAACTCAAGCTTTTAAACAAATTATGAGTTAAGTTTTATAATTATGATTAATAATGTATACATAAGACTTTAAGAGATTAATATAATGATTTAAAAGTTTATTTTATTTTTTGATATTATGGTTTTGAATATGGGACCCATATTTATAATAATTTACTATGTTTTTAAACAAACAACATTGCTTTTATTAACTTTCACTATTAATTAGGTTTTTCACACGTTATTTGCAGCCAAACAATATTAAATTAAAAAAAAAACTAGAAGAGGTTGAGAATTTATTGTACATACAGACTCAATACATTGCAGACGACAATAATATATTTACCATTTTGCTCTTTAAAAAACTCATTTATATTATTTTTGGGGTACAGTTGTAATTGCACAGGGACTAATCGGTTATTATCAATTTGATTAGGGTTTATGGTGTATTTTTCTTTTTATATTGTACAGTGTAATGACTTGCATACTCTTGACATGCAAAAAAATAAAATAAATTACTTTGATAAAGGGGTGATTTTGATTTTTTAATTCAAAAACACATTGAATTAACTTTGGTGCCCCTTTAAACAAATATATCTTAACTAGGATCCGAGGGCTTATTCATATTTTCCTTTTGGTTTTTTGGTAATTATTGGTTCAAGATAGGGGTGGGTTAGTCTTTTACTTTTTAAATGATAAGTAAATTTACTTGGTTAACTCTCAAGTTAAGAGTTTTTAAATTAGGATCGAAAGGCTTATTTGTCTTTTCATATATATATATATATATATATATATATATTGTATGGTCAGGGAAATTTGGTAAAAAAATATTTAAAGAAGAAATCCTGTTGGCACATTTTATTCATATGCCAGCGTGTTAAGCCACTCTATACACTTTAGGTGATGTGTGCAGAGAATTTTGGTGATGAGAATTATCCATCTACAATGATGTTAGAAAGATTACGATATCCTCTTCCAAATGAGAGGGCGCGTGTGGTGGTCCGGTCGGTGGTTTGACTCTAACGATCTTTTCTTTCTTTCTTCTCTTTCTCTCTCTCTTTGCCTTGGAAAGCATGTTGTCCAATTAGAAAATCCAATGTTATCCTCTTATTTTGTCTTGGTATTTGGTCCAATCCTCTTACTTTTGATTGTATGATTTTTGTTTTAATTTCTTTTCATTTTCACCTTGATTGAAATGTTATTTGTCCTCTTATTAAAATGAAAAGAAGATAATAGAAACAAAAATAAATACAAAACTGATTGAATAAAAAAAAAAATATTATGCAAGGCCAAACATATAAAAAATATTATTTTAGAATAAATATTTTTCTTATAAAATAAAGCTCACTTGTATAAAATAAAAGGAGTTATTCAAATATTAAACACAAACAAAATTATATTTTTTAAAAATTATTCAAAAAAGTCTGCAAAACCCACGGTCTAGGTCATGAGAACATGATAAATTAATAGAGAAGAAATTAAAGATAACCATAAAATCTTCAACAACCGAAGGATGAAATTGGAGAAAAAAACCACACAAAAATTATGATTAAAAGAATGAGGGAGAAAATTAAAATAAAAAATAAATTAGAAGGTATAAAAAAAATTAAATTGAAGGGTTAATTTGAAAACAAATAAACTTTAACAAGAGGAAAATTAAATCAAAAAAATAAGGGTAGATTGAAAACAATAAAATAACATAAACTTTGATTGAAGGATGAAATTGAAAACCAACAAAACTTTAACAAAAGAGCCAAGGAAAAAAAATCATAATTCAAAAGAATAAGGATTGAATTTGAAAAATAATATATGATAAATTGTAATTCAAGGGTTAAATTGAAAATATTTAAAAAATTTATAATAGAACCAAGGATGAAAATAAATAATAAAAAGATATAATGATTGGAATTGACAAATCTAAAGATAAGAAGATAAATATGCACTTTCTCTAGAAGAGATAAAAAAGAAGGAGGAAAAAAAATGACCGTCGACAACAAACCGACCATCATCCATCGCCACACACCACCTCATAAGGAAGATTGAAGAGGACACAACATTGCATCTAAGGACACGATGAAAGAGTAGGTTTAGCCACTGGATTGCGCCGCACACATCACCCAAACACCATGGACGACACCTATTCGCTAGCGTGTGAACGTCACACCCTAACAGCTTTTTCAAATAAAAAAATAGTTTTCCAACTAAAAAAATACCAAAATGCCCTTTATAAACCTGAGAATCACAAAAAAAAATTATTATGAAAGTACACAAATGCCCCTATACGCATGCCTTGATTTTTGTCTTTTCTAAGGGTATAATCACATTTCTACTATATTCTAAAATGTAAGAAACTAAAAATAGCCCTTAGTCAACAACTCTAGTTTTTTTGACCTTAAGGGTAAATAAGTATTTTAACTATTTTAAAGTTTTTGAAAAGATTAAATCACTCTTTGCCAACAATTCAAGAAATTGTTAACTTTAAAGGTAAAATCGTATTTTAATTATGAAAAAAACATTGGAAAATACAAACATACCCCAAACAATATTTTAATGACTAACAGACATTTGAAAAAGACTACATTACTCTCAAGACCAAGACACTTTTATTTCAACTCAGGAGTATAAAAATAATTTTACTATAGCAATCCATAATAAATTGTGTCTTGTGTTACAATGAAAAACCTATACGCTATATATTTTTGTTAATTGGATACTTACAAACGAATGGACGTTAGCTTGTGAAGCACCATATTTCAAGTACACCTTTATATTATAGTTTTAAACTTGACTCAAGGTTAACTCATAGTAAGGCTCAGGTTACAACTTAGAAGGATTGACTAAAGTCAACTATATATATATTCCTTTTTTAAAAAATCAAAATCACTATGCTTTGACAATTTTTTTCAAAAAAAAGTCAACGGATTAATAACCGAGTTGAACGGGTTAGTTGAATTTTTGTCATTTTCTATTTTTTTTGTTAATTTGAATTAGTCCCTACTTCAGATCAGTCAGGCCTCAGGTCAGCCTACTAGGTTAATCAAGGTTTTTATATATAATTTTCTATATTTTTATACTATATTTTATTTTAAAGAGTCAATAAATTATAATTAAATTTGAACGTAATACATTTTTATGATAATTCATATTGATGAGGCTGAGAAATCTTTATTAGAAAGATTATAGACGCTTTTTATGAACTAATAAAACAAGACTCAGAAGACTTGGTGGGTCGGACAACACTTGCAAGAAAAACACTCCAAAGCTTAAGTCAATATAATGTTTGTTCAGGTGACAAAGAGAATAAATATTCTTTAAGCTTAAATGTTCCTTAAGTCTTGTATCGGATTTTTTTTTAAAAAAATATATTGTCTAGAGAGATAGAGTCTAGAGAAATAAAATCTAGAGAGATGAGCTCTAACAGACCTTTTATTTACAGATATGAAACTCTATTTATATAGACATTTTTAAAATAAATATATTAAAAAATATCTCATAAATATTTTATATAAATATCTAGAATATTTATAGAGATATTTACGGTGATGTGTACTTTATATAAAATATCTAAATAGTTTTTTCATGTATCATCAAATATAATTTGTTTAATTTATTTTGTTTCCCATTTTCCTTTCTTTTAATTTCTTCTTCCTCTTTCTCTAATTCGCTCTGTATAGATGAAAAAAGAAGAAGCAAACAGGTTTGCCTAGCAAAAGAATCCATCTGCTTGAGGGGGGGATCAAGGGTCGTGGTTTTGAGAAATGATGGTTAGTGGGTGTGATTGGTGGTGGAGATTAAAGAGAGGATGTATGATTGGACGGCTAGGTGAGGTCGAAGAGAAGGAAGGGAAGGGTGGTTGGCGTGGGCGAGGCTGACGAGAAGGAAAGGAGAGAGGAAAAAGGGGAAGAAAGGAAAGAAAAAAAACACATATTTTTAAATATAAAAAAATTATTCATGACATTATAAAAATATATCACGTGTATAAAATTAATCATCCCTTGCCAAGTTTTTATCTAAAAAACATAAAGTCATTAAAAAAATATTATAAAAAGATATAATAAATTTAAAAAATTCATAAAAATAAAATCAAATTGTATGTGAGTTGCTTGACATGACCCAATTATCTTGGTCAGTTCAAAGACAACCTAGCCATCCGGTAAAAAAAAAACTCCGATGATGAAATTGAGAAAAAAGGATGAGATTGACAAGAAAAAATCTTTTGACCCAAGTTTTTGCCTTGTTCGGGTTTAAAATTAAATAATGTGGGAGTTGTCCTGACATGACCTGGTCAACGAGGTCAGTTTAAATGCAACCTGATTGAATGGTAAAAACTTTTTGAGGATAAAATTGAGAAAAAAAATGAAATTGACAGGAAAAACCCTCTTTACTCGACTCCTTATCTAACCTGGGTTTAAAATTAAATTATATGAGAGTTGCCTTGACGTGATTAGTTAACTTAACAGGTTCGAAGATAACCTAAACAACTTTTAAAAAAAATCCGATGATGAAATTGAGAAAAAAAAATTAAAATAAAAAATGAGCTTTCCTATTCATATGAACAATAAAGCTGTATAAAGAATGTTTTTTTTGTTTTAGAATAGACTAGCTCGAGTTTAAGCCCTAATTACGGCACCATCAACATCATAAGAAAGATCTAGACAAGATGAATTCAATAACACCAAAGAAAGCCACCAACGATAACTTAGGTAGGCCACACTTGTCATCAAAGGCAAGTGAGCCACACTTGCAGCCAAAAGCAAGTGAGCCACCCTCCACCTTTCGATGACAAATGGGACACACTCGAGTCATCATTAGTGATCTTTCATGATGTTATTTGATTTGTTTGATTGAGACATTTTTTATGGTACTAGTGGGATTGTAATTGGGGCTTCAATGTGCCTCTATTGTTTTTTTATTTATTTTATATCTCTCCTCTCTTCTCTTCTCATGTGGAAGCCTATTTCATAATTTTTTTTTAAATGTCGCTATTTTAAATAACAACATGTTATGGATGTTATATTTTTCAATCGCGACATGTATAAATTGTGTTATTTCATTGATTCTTTTTCAAACTGTCTTATTTTGTCTAATATTTAAAAAACAAAACATGCTAAAAAGAAAAAATAGCCAACATTTTTCATGTGTAACGCAACGTGGTTAATAATATGGATGGATATTTGCAGATTCTCAATTTGAATTTATAAATACATCAAATAGATTCTCTAGTAACTAGCTAGCTACTCACGTCAGTGACAGTTTAACCCCACATTGCCTATACTCATTTCCTTTTCTTGATCAATCATGCACTGCTGCCAAATTATATAAATATCCCGGATGCCATGATGCTCAAGCTAGCTGATGCTGCCTCGCATGAATATATATGCTCAATCTACTCTTATTCTCTCACATACACCTATCGTTTTATGTCCTTTCTAACCAGGCAATGAGAATGTCAGCTGCCCTCTGCATCATTGGATGGCTAGCAGTCTTCTTCTCTAGAGTAAATGTTATTATAATATTGACAGTTCATTGCCCACAGAAATTCTATTACACAATCTTGAACATCAGTAGTGTTCATATGCTCCTTTATTTTGCTAGCCACTGTCCTGTGCAGGGACCTTTGTCACTCGACACAGGGAGGATTCTAACAGGATATAGCATTGGAGTTTTCTCTTACGTTGTAATTACTTGATAGTGTTGTGAAACCTCCATAATTATTGATCAATAGTGTCATAGAAGAAAAACTAGAAATAACATAATATTTAATGTGATTCGGTAATCTGTACACATCTACATGAGTTTGAAGCTTTTATTTTTATTATATTAAAATAGAGTTATATAATATTTATTTATAGTAGACCCTAAACTACTCAAGGAATCCTAGTCATCTAAGTAGTATTAATAATGTTTTCTATAATATCCCTTTATATTATCGTGGGGTGATGCCCACACCCCCAACCTATTAATCATCCCTAATAATAAAATAAAAAATAAATCATAAAGAAGTAGATGATGTCATTCCACTTCGCTTCAAGATTTGCCATTGAGCCACAAACCACAACATATACTCATCATTATCTTTTTACAAAAACTTCTATTATGACACTTCTAATCTAATTGTAGAGATTTTTCTTACCTGGTTCTGATGATAATATTTAGGGGTGAGCAAAAAACTCAAAAAACCAATTAAACCGAGAAAACCGAAAAAAAATTAACCGAAAAAACCGAACCGAGAAAAAAAAACTTTATCGATTAGAAAACTCAAAAGAATTTCTTGTTCGGTTCGGTTTTGGTTTTAAATGTCTAAAACTGATTGAACCGGAATGAACCGAACCGGTTCAACCATGTAACCGACTAAAAACAAATAGTATAAATAGTCACTAACTAAACCCTAAAGCAACACACACTCGCAGCCACCCCCCTCTTCCCTTTGCCTCCCTGCATCTTAATTATTTCTCCATCACATTCTCTTCTCTCCCTAGCAACAAATTAAGCAGCTCCTCACTCCTTATTTTTTCTCTTTGCCTCCCTACATCTTAATTATTTCTCCATCAAATTCTCTTCTCTCCCTAGCAGATCTATTTTTCTAAAAACACTAATTTGAGCCCTCATTTGGATCCAACTCGCTCACTATGGACAGATCTGTTTTCCTTGTCATCTTGATTAATCTCTAGTTTCTATTTTCCTTGATATTTTATAGGTTTTTGCTTTTTTTATTATGTTGTAATTTGCGACTTTGGTTGTAAACTGGAACAAGTTCTTGAAGAATAAAAACGAGATTTGATTCTTGATTTTACCGGTTTTTGAACAACAAAAACCAAATCAAACCAAACCGAAACCAGTCGATTTGAACCGGTTTCGGTTTTAAATTTTAAAAAATAATAATTTTGGTTTGGTTAATTTTTTCAAGTGAAAATTGAACCGAACCGAAAATAATCACCCCTAATAATATGTCCTATACAAAAAGGTTCCAATATTTGTAGCAGAAATAGCTCCAAAAAAATCTCATCAGAGGGCTTACCACATTAAATTGGGTAAGACATCATAAAGTTAATATGTATGCAGTAATTACTAACCTTTTGATATCTTCGTAGTAATATCTATTGCTTTTCAGCTCATGATCGTTATTGGGTCATCCATTATATTCTTAATCAAATACGTCATACCATGGAGAACGTTAGCTCTAACTGGTAAGTTAAAGTCTTGAAAAATATTATGTTGTTTCTTTGATGATGACTTCTTGTTGAACTAAAATATCAAAGAAATAGTAAATTTTATTTTAGAGGTCTTACGCAATGCTGATTGTCATTTTTTAATGTGTTTTGAAAGGTTTTGTTCCCTCCATTTTCCTGCTTATTGGTCTATGTTTCATTCCTGAGTTAGGAGGGTTACGATTCGATATGGGTGATTGTAGTTAAATTAATGAAATCAACCCATTTTCTGCCAGTCAAGATTATTTATGGATATGCAAAATTGATGGAATTGTTAATTAGTAAGATTGTGCGATTGCATGGAGTTCCGATCTTAATAGTTTTGGATAGAGGTTTACTGTTTACATCGTGGTTTTGGATGAAATTCCAGGAAGCTATGAGACTAGAGTACAATTGAGTATATTTTTTCACCCTCAAACAAATGGTCAATCTGAGAGGACTATTTGGACATTAGAGGATATGCTTAAAGCTTGTGTTATGAATTTTGAAATTGGTTGGAGTAGATTTCTACTATTAGTTGAATATGCTTACAAAAAAAATTATCATGCTAGCATTGAGATGACGCCTTACGAGGCTTTGTATGGTTAGACGTGTAGATCGTCGGTCTGTTGGTCTGATGTTGGTGAGAAAATGCTAATGGAACCAGAGTTGATTCAGATTACCTCAGAGAAGATAGATGAGATAAAAAAGAAGCTTCAAACATCTTAGAGTAGATAGAAGAGGTACGCGGATATGAGAGGCGTGATTTAGAGTTTTCAGTAGGTGATTATATGTTCTTCAAGGTATCACCAACCAATTGAGTATTCAGGTTTGAAAAAAAAGGCAAGTTATGTCCTTGATTTATTAGAACGTATGAGATTTTCGAGAGGGTTGGAGCAATTGCTTATAGGTTAGCACTACCATCAAACTTGTTTGCTATTCTTCTGGTATTCCACGTTTCTATGCTACATAAGTATATGTCAGATCCATCTCATATGTTAGGAGTTCAACTAGTTGAATTAAGAGATGATATGACTTATAAGGTGCAATCGAAAGCTATAGTGTATTGGTAAATAAGGAAACTTATATCAAAGGAAATAACTTTAGTGAAGTTGAAGCGGAAAGGCCATTAACGCGAGGAATAAACATAAGAACTCGAGGATAAAAAGTGCGAGGGGTATCCTCATCTTTTCGATGGTTTCAGTAAGTGTTCAATCATTTCTGTTAAGTTTCGAGGATAAAATTTTTATAAGATGGAGAGATTGTGATGTTTTGAAATGAATAGAAAAATAGTTAATAGGAAAAAGGCAACAATGCCCTTGAAGGCTTAGAAAATAGGTATAAATGAATGAGAGGTATTGTGGTTATTGAACAAATAGCTTGATAAGTATAAATAGGAAGATAAAAAAAAAAGAGAAACATGGAATTAGAGAGAGAACCATGAGGGAAAGAAGGAAGAAGAGAAGGAAAAACAAAGTAAGGAGAAAAGAATTATAAGAAATAAACCCCTAACTGAAGATTTACACTTTGGTTATGTAGAATCTAGTATTTAACTTTGATTTTGGTTTGTTAAGGTTTAAGGTTTTAAAGTTTATGTTTTAGGGTTAAATTGATGAATTGGTTATATAAGATGAATTAATTAATTATAGTGTTATTGAATGAATTATTATAAGTTGATTATATTGGGTTTTTGAGGTTTTGGGTTAAAACTCAGGATTTGCCATATTAGGTGAAACTAGTATGGAATTCCTGACCAGCCAGCCACTAATTAGGGTTGAACCATTAGACCGATTGGCTGCTATATTTTGTTCGATCGGTTAGGTTACATCGGTAGACCGATTGGTGAATAAAATTTGATCGACTAGTTGAGTTAAACAGATAGACAGATAAACTTGACAATGAGGTTAAATAATTCTTTTAGGTTTGATTAGTTTAAGTTATGTTTGAGATTAATCAAATGGATCGATTCCAGTTTATAATTACGTTTTGGTTCTTAAACATATAATGTTATGGTTAGACCCTAATTTAAATGTATTAAATAGATTTTACATTCCTTTCGAGTTCATTTTAAATGTCTTCTTTTGTATTAAGATATTCATAATATTCCACATGTTAGACATCAAGAGTTTGAAGTACATCCTTTAGCTGATGGATCTAAATTTGAGGCAAAAGAGATAGATGGAGCTGCTAAAAGATTATAATTATACCATATAATACCGCTTAAACATAGCAAATATAGTTGCTGATGCTTTGAGCAAGAAAACATCAGGGAGCTTAGCTCATACTTAGGAGGTACAAAGACCTTTATTTAGGGAGTTGCATGGGTTAGTGGATAAAGAAGTTAAATTTGACTTAACCTGAAAGTGAGCAATTAGCTTTCAGGTTAAGTTAGACTTGTTTGAAAAGATAAAGGCAACTCAAAAGAGAGATGACTCGCTACTCAGGATCAAAGATGAGGTTGAGCAGGGAAAAGTTGTAGATGTCGTGATTGATGAGGATGATATGCTAAGGTATGAGAATAGGCTTTATGTGCTTGATACGGATGATCTGAGGAGATAATTGATGACAAAGGCGCATCAAACATTCTACACGGTGCATCCAGGTTCTTCCAAGATGTATAAAGATTTTAAGGTGTGTTATTGGTGGAATAGGATCAAGGCTAACATATAATAAACTTTGTTTCTAGGTGTTTGACCTTTTAGAGGGTAAAAGGTGCACACTAGAAACCTTTTGGATTGCTGCAAACATTATTGATTTTAGAATGGAAGTGGAAAATGATCATAATGGATTTCGTGACAGGATTGCCTAGGAGTTAGAAGGGTTACAATTCGATATGAGTGATTGTCGACAAGTTAACAAAATTAACCTATTTCTTGCCAGTCAAGATTACTTATGGATAAGCAAAGTTGATGAAATTGTTCATTAGCGAGATTGTGCAATTACTTATGGATACTTTTGTTGGACTTTTAGAACCTATTCTTTCATTGTAATCAATGTTATTCCATTATGTTTAGTTAGTGCTTAACAATTATAATATTTGTATTAAATCTCGTATTAAGATATTGATTTATATTATGGACTTTAATTATGGTATTAGAAGCAACATAAAGCTCTGGTTTGTTTAAATGGTAAAAAATTTGTATGTAAATCCGACTTCACATAGGTAGAGAAACATGGGGGGATCTTATATATATACCGGTCATTAGACACTAACCATGCTAACCTAATTAGTGACTAACAATTATGCTTTTTGTTCATAAAGATCTCTGCAACTAGGATATGTCTAGGTTCTTTCTTAGCAGTATCTTCTTTCTTTCTCAAGGTAAATCACTAAAAATCTTACTAGTTCAATATCTGCATATTTTGTTCTTATTGTTTGTATTCAGGTTTAGAATTTGTTGTCACGATCATTGTGATCCAGGGGCATGGGTTGTTGCTTGAAGAGGTACTGATATGAGCCGTCTCAAGAGTGTTCGTATATTTCTTACTATATAACCATGGTATTCTTTAATGACTGCAAATCAAAATTTAAACAATTTTGGCTAATTTTCCTATAGAATCAGATTTATATATCAACATTCTCAATTGGAACGGGACCAGTTCCTTGGGTGGTCATGTCTGAGGTAGCTATTTTTACCTGGCAGGAAAACTGCTAAAATAGTTAATCTAGATTTATGTATAGAATGGAATAGGAGTCAGCCACAAGGCACGGTAAACCTAGTCTTGCTTTATCTAAGACCTTTTCCTGTGGCAGATTTTCCCAATTAACATAAAGGGGATTGCTGGGAGCTTGATGGTGCTAGTGACCTGGTTGGGTGCCTGGGCAGTTTCTTTTACGTTCATCTTTCTCATGGACTGGAGTAAGAAACGTCTCAAGTCAAGCGCATAATAGAAGTTACATAGTTCGCGTTGTCATGCAACTGTCTTCATGGATTATTTGATGGTTTTCACATTTTCAGGTACCTTCTTTGTGTACTCTGGATTCTCAGTGCTAGCAGTTTTATATGTGGCCAAGTTTCTACCATAAACCAAAGGAAAAACACTAGAAGAAATTCAAAATAGTATCGATTCATATATAGAGTGTGGAAAGTTCTGAAGGTTGATAGGATACTTTCAGGAGACGCTTTGAAGATATTGTTGTGTGATGTTGGCTCAATCACAATCCCTACTCGGAAGCGAAAAGGCCAGATGCCCAACATGGCATGAATACTCTCATCTCAGAAGTGTGCAATCAATTCTTAGGGCTCATTGGAATATTCAAATTCTTTTGTCGGGAAGTATATAGAGTACTAGTAGTTTGATATCTTAGCATTGTGACAACATTAGATGTACGTGCTTTGTATTCATTTAAAACAGATAGTGACAGGAACCACCAATTTATTAGATTAATGAAGAAGAATTTCCTTGCTAGCATAATTTCACCTTGCTAGATGATATTGATAGGACAGGACAATACACAAATTTCTTGATGAACCAAAGGTTTTGAGTATTTGGGTTAGGATTTTTTTATTATTAGATGAATTTATGATCCATATAGATTATTTAAATGACCTAATATATGTTTTTATGGACAAGTTGGATAGATCTAGCTCTAAGATTAGGTCTGGTTGCGTTATACGATCAGGTTAACATTTTAAAACTATAATAACATGAGATTCAACCATTAGATCGGGCTCAAATTTTTCAAGTGATTGAATGGGCAATTTTCCTATGGAAAGCTACTGTGTCACTTATCAAACCATCAAATCTTTTAAAATTAGGATTTAGCTCAAATGCTCAAGTTTTGGAAAATTTTGTTTTTATATGTTTTTTTTTTCCCTTCAGATTTTATGTTTTAATTTCAATTTTTGTTTTATTTTCTTTATGTTTTTGGATTTGTAGTTGTTTTTTAGTAAAGGCTAGCTTTGGTTCTCGCGCTTTGCTGCGGGGGTAGACTATTTTTTTGTACAAAAAATGATATTTAGGTATTGAAATGAGTAGAAATAATATAAAAAATTGACCATGACAAATGTATAACAATGCTAATTATAGTTAAGTCAACACTAGATAACAATTGTTTATCATCATCATCATCATCATCATCAATAATATTATTATTTTCATTACAATTTTTATTTCTATCACCACTATTATTATTATTGTTGTTGTTGTTGTTGTTGTTGTTACCATTACTATCATAATAATTACCATCAACAATATTATTACCATAACTACTAATATCATCACAATTATCATTATTATTATTACTATTACTATTACTATTATTATCACTGATACTACAACGACCACCATAACCACAATCATCATTATCAATAATATTATTATTTTCATTACCACTATTATTATTATTATTATTATTATTATTATTATTATTATTACCATTTTCATAACTAACATTACTATTAGTATTATTATTAATACTACTGCTGCTGCTAACATTACTATTAGTATTACTACTACTACTGTTGCTATTAGTATTATTATTATATATTATTTTGAAATAATAAACAATAGTATGACATAATATGAATACCAAAAATCTGATTTATAAGATATAAATATCTAAATTTTTTATCTGATAAATAATGTATATGATATAAATAAAGAGAAATTTAACCCATGGGTACTTAGTTATCATCTATATTAAGAGACTGTTTAAAAATAGAGTAATATTCTTTTATTTTTTTTTGAAAAAAATAGAGTTAGAAAAAAAAAAGAAAATTAAGACTTACTATTTAAATGTAATATTTTTTTGAAAAAAAAAAAGAAAAAAAGTAGTTTTTTTTCTAAACACACCTAAAATATCTAAAACTAAAATTTGATAATATTGTTACTTGCCAAAATTTTATTTTCCTTTTGAAAAATTGATGGAGTTATTTTTGTACTTTGGCTTTTGACCTTTCTTTAGTTTGGACATGGAATAAATGAGCTTAATTTGGAATCTTTGTATCTTTAGTGTATTCAATGAAATAATATCTTTTAAAATATTAATTTAATACTCAAAATAAAAAATAAAAAGTAAATAAAAAAGGACAAACTTTTTTCACCAGCAAACCTATTTCTAGGATTAACTTTTGTTTGACTAGTGTACTAAAATTTAAGTGTAAAAGTCAATCTCCCAATAAATAAAGTTGTAATGGGATATGTTAAATAGGCAAGAGAGTGTCTTTTGCATTTTATTTAAGAAAAATTATAAATTATCATTTTTATTTTATAATTAAAGTTTTAGAGAAAATATTTAGTGAGAACTATACACGACTTTAGTATATATTAATTAACCAAACACTTTTAATATTGTCATCAAGGCTAAATATAATTTCAATCATATCTTATTACACTACCAAACAGACCTTAATATAAAAAAGAAGAAGTAAAAGGACTCAATTCATCAAATTAGTAGGAGAAGGACTCAATCGATTAAATTGAATAAGTAGAGAGATGAAGTCTGTCATTGACCACACATAAGACGATCATGTCGTTTATTATAGTAGAATGGGTGGCATAAGCAATGATCCTTACATGTTGAAGAAGAATAACTTGTGTCTTTATATGTTTCTAGTTTATGATGTTCCAAAAAATCCAAGTAATTTAAATGTAAAGTTTATATATTGAATAATCCGTTAATCTTTTAGTTTTAACAATTTGATTCATTCTCTTTAGTTAAGATGGTTGATGTCTATTGTATGGTAAGCCAAGATGATTGGAGGCTGGTATCTGCAAAAGATTTCATTTTGTAGATTTTGGGATTCTTATATATTTAAGTAATTTTTTTTTTAAATGTAAAATGATATTTTAGAAAGAGATTCTCTGAAAATATATATTCAGTTGAGTATAGAGATTGTGAACCTGAAGTTTTGAAGGATTCATGATATATTTATAACTCATGAGTCTTGTCTTTTCATGAAAGAGGGGTTGAAATAGAATTTTACCCTAATAATTTTAATGAGAGAATATATCTCTAACATATAAATTAATAAAGAATAAATATTTATTATATAAACATTAATATAATGAAAATATGATATGCTTTTAAAGAATTTTTATACACTATCTATTACACAATATTAATATTGATAAAAATATATTGAATACATTAAAAAAATTTATACTTTTAACTACTAGAAAATATCTTATCTAAAATACAGCTCAGCGATAAGAGTTAAGTTTTTTTTTTTTTAAGTTGAGTTTTGACTTCTTTTTTTTTATTTTTTTTTAAGACTGGCTCATGAGAGTAGCTCTTCTTTTAGTGGGTGTTTGTTGTTATGGTTGCGGGTGAGGTTCACCCGCAACCACAACTTTTAGTGTTTGGTAAAATTAAAAGAGCAATTTTTTTGTCATGGGACCCACTGATAACTGTGGTGTGCCACAGGTTTTTGAGAAGCAGCATTTTGCTGCTTCTCGTCTAAATATTAAAATGCTGCTTCTCGTCTAAATATTAACACCAACAGTGGAGCATGGCTCCACTGTTCAGTGAACAGTGGAGCCATGCTCCACTGTAACACTGTTCACGTATTAACGTGAACAATATTTTTTTTTTAATTTCAAAAAACAATGAAAATTAATTCACTCGCATTGTTCGCATGAAATTTTTTTTTATAAAAAAAATCAGTGTAATTAATTGATTTCACTCGCACTATTCACGTGAACGTGAACAATATTTTTTTTGTTTGTTAAAAAAATAGTTTAAGGTGAATTAAATTTACTCGTATTGTAATCTCAATTTTATTCCTGATAACATTTTACATAATTTTATTGCACGCTCAAAAAATCAT
>Ga0325404_1001606_pt1 | contig 23947 bp, 10 predicted proteins | sample PopdelMetagenome_18_FD_205664 | JGI IMG/M metagenome (GOLD analysis project Ga0325404, IMG submission 205664) | Populus deltoides microbial communities from Bellville, Georgia, United States - Xylem-Control-R1 | ecosystem: Host-associated > Plants > Phyllosphere > Stem > Wood/Secondary xylem...
TTATTAAACTTAGGGAGAACATTCGATCAAAGCAACACAAGCTGACAACTTGGTTGTTAAGATTAATGAATTTATCTAGATCTTAAGGCTGCCATTAGATTAAATCATTAGTGCGGACACTGTGATTGTTTGTTGGTTAGGGTTAGTTATACGGCGGATCCGTTAATTAACCAATGTTAAGAAAAGATAAAATTCAGAATATAAACTGGAGTTTTGTTTCAAGGATCGTTGTGATTTCTGTAGGTGGATGTGTGCTTGCGACCAAGGTTTGTTTTCTTGATATATTTCAATTTCAATTGATTTTATTTGCTATTGTAATTTCTACCATAGTTTAGATCATTGCACATCAAACCCCCCCAATTACATAACGTATAGCATAAAAATCTGAACTAAACCTTCCTCGTGGGATCGACCCCTTGTTTGCTCTATACTATCTTGTGTGTTTTAAGTTAGGGTAATTAATTTGTGCGACCGCGACATCACAACATATATATATATATATATATATATATATATTAATGCATTTATGAGTAAAACGATATTTTAAAAAGTAATTACAACCATATTCTTAAACACCCACATAGTTATTTTGATATATAATTAACTGTGTATATAAGCCTTGGGTCTGACAGTCATCCCAGACTTAAGAGACTTGGGTCTGGCGACATGCAAGACCCATTAGTCTTGGGTCTGGCGGCCATGCGAGACCCAAGTCTAAGCAAGTGATAATTAAAATGTTGAAACTTATAATATATATATATATATATATATATATATATATATATATATAAGAAAAAACATTTAAATTATCATTGAAGTATCCTAAATAAAAATCCAAGTTCATAAATTATTTATAAATAACAAATTATCACAAAAATCAAATTTAACGTTTTAGATCTAAATATTCGAATCATATCTTCCTATTAAAATAATTCATTTTTTATGTTCATGAATTTGTTATTCCTTCAATAGAAATTCTATCTTCTCTCGTTTTCTCTCTTTTTTTCTCTTTTTTCTCTCTTTTTTATTTTTTTCATGCAAAAAACATATTTAATGGGTGGTCCTTTGTGATTTTTCATCGATGACAACATTATTTTATATTGTTTTTAACAATACTGAACTATATGTGCTTAGTTTCATTATATATATTTTCATCCACAATGCACACAAAAAATGAGAATTTATTTTTGAATACTTGAAATAAATTACTTAGTACTCAACATTTTTTTTTATTCTTTCCTCTTCGAATGTAACAAATTATAAAATAAGTTGCACAAATAAAAAGAGTTTGCATTTAAGTTCTACTTCATATGAATGAAAAATTCTGTTTGAATGAGGTAGTGTTTGTTTTTGCAGTTTAATCGTGCTTTTAAAAAAATTTAAATTTTTAACTCAAGCGCGCGGGTCTGGCAAATGCTGGCACGGGTCTGGCAGACCCGTGCCTGGATCTGGTAATATTGTCAGACCCGGGCCTGGGTCTAGCGACCATGCTAAACCCAAATATGTTGCCAGATCCAATCCAAGGTGCTTAGGCTTAGCATGGTGGCCAGATCTAGAACGTTGGGCATGATGTATTTACCAAACCCATAAAACTTTAAAGATTCGTAAAATCAAATCCCACGTTAGAAAAGGCACCACGATTTAAATCTCATGGCTCCATAAATTTGTAGTTAGTGCTAGCTGAAAGACCCGCCGCTAAGCTGCGGGGATCAAGGCGTTAATAAGGAATTACAAATTATATTATGAGCGATTTTTACATTAGGAAAAAAATAAATTATCTAAATATTAAAATGATATCAGGTTAGATTATTTTTTTAGGCCTTTGAATGCGGATTCAATTATGAAATTAGTTTTTCGATGTATTTAGTTGAACAACGCAATATGATTGATGTTTGGTGTGTTTAAACATTTTAATATGTTGAGTTGGTGTGCTAAGAAATTAAGGGGGGAAAAAATAATTCTTCAAGATTTTGTCTATCTTAAAAAAAATAATTAAAAATTACACTCTGTGTATGGTCATACGTTTATTTCCTTACGATTTTCAAATTTTCACTTCAGTTTAATGCTCCTGCTAAAACATTATTCCTTAGTTGCTTAAAAAAGAGCTTAAATTGCTTCTCGCTTGATCCAGATTGTAGAAAAAACTAAAAATTTGAAAGCACCCAGCTAAACCTTAGAACCCATTCTCATCTCTTCAAAAAGATTAGTTCAATCAATCTGTAAATCACTTCAAGTTGTAATCATTATCAAGGGTTAGAAAGAAAGAGAAAAGACAGGCAAAATAGAGTTACCCTGGAGAGTAGATGATCTACAGGAGCAAAAAGGCAGTCACAGAACCTGCACCTATAACAAAGATGAGAAGGAGGCTGATGGATTAAGAAAGTTCTGATTATATATCTAGAATGGAGCATAGGATAAAGCAAAACTACACATAAAATTGACACAAAGATGAGAAAGAGGTTGGTAGGTTCCCGCCCCTTATTTGCCGTTAAAATTAAGATCATGAAGATCTTACATTGTATTGTAACAAATTGGAGGAAAAAATAAAAGATGAAGAGAGAGAGCTTTTGCACGAAGGATGAGGGAACCTCTTAGCATTCTGCTTAAAAAGAATAATCGTGTACAGTATCATTTATACACAGTTTATCTAACAAACTATTTTGTCTCTTTCTTTATGACAAAAGGCCCTCAACTAAATAAACACAAAACAGAAAAGGAATAATTACAAATAATTCATTCGGTTGTAGCATGTTGTGCTGTTGTTGCTCTGTTGGTGTGGTGCTAGCTATTCTGTTGCAGTTTTGTTACAAGTTGTTTGCTTGGTGCATGCTAAATGGCATGCTGCTTATGTGGTCTCTAATATCCCCCCATAAGATGGAGAATAGAGATTAACTACTCCCATGTTGGACAAATGCTGCTTAAAAATAGAAGAAGGAAGAACTTTAGTAAAGATGTTCGCTAGTTGACTTTGAGAAGCAACATGAGCAGTGGTGATGAGACGTTCCTGTATCTTGTCATGGATGAGATGACAATCCAATTCACTATGTTTTGTCCATTTGTGAAAAACTGGGTTTGTATCTATGTGAAGAGTAGCTTGGTTATCACAGTAAAGTTGAGCAGCTTGAGGATGAGAAATATAGAGATCCTGAAGGAGATATCGAAGCCAAGTGAGTTCTGAGTAAGATTATCTTAAAGATTATCAACCTTAGTAAATAGGCTATATATAGTCAGCTTTGGATTGTGTAAAACCAAAGGCAATGAGAGAAAGAAAGAATTTAGAATACCATTGGCATGAGGCTTGCTTGAGTCCATATAAACTTTTGAGAAGCTTGCAGACTTGATTGGTGCCTCCTACAGAATAGCTAGGCGACTTACGCATATATATTTCTTTTTTCAAGTCACCGTGAAGAAATGCATTGTTGATGTCAAATTGTAAGAGACACCATCCTTTGATTACTGCAATAGAGAGTAAGACCTTGACAGTAACAAGCTTTGCGACAGGAGAAAAAGTCTATATAATCAATACCTGCCTTCGCTGTAAAACCCTTGGCAACAAGTGTGGCTTTCAATCTCTCTATAGTACCATCATGATGAAATTTAGTCTTGTAAACATATTTGCAGTCAATGGCTGATTTGCCAGGAGGCATGTCAGTGACGATCCAGGTGTTATTTTGTTCCAAGGCAAGCAATTCATCACTCATGGTTGGTTGTATTTGATGGGGTCAGTATGAATGGAGATAGAGCTAGAAAAAGTAGTGAATGACGGGGAACATTTTTTATAAGAAATAAATTTTGCCAATGAGAAGAGATTACCAGTGTTTGATGTCTCAGACTTGGACAACAATTGAGAAGCCACAGCAAGTAAGGACTGGTTGCAATAGAATTCGTATAGATATTGTGGTGCTCTTCTGACCCTAGTGGTTCTGCAAGGGGCTGAATCAGGAGAGGGACAAGGTAAGATAACAGGAGTGTGAGATGGAGAATCAAATGAGGGGTCTGCTATAGAGATGATAGAGTCATTTACGGCTGGTGAAGTTTTGTGAGGTATGTTGGAAAGAGATTGATTAGTACTTAAAAGTGCATTCTCATTAAGGCTTTATATCATCATATTGCACCTAAAGTATCATTAAATTCCCTAACTTAAGCATGTTTTATAGTAACAAGTCTTATAATATAAGATAGCTTTAGGTTATGATAAATGCTCATTTTAAATGCAGGTTTATCAATCCCACAACTCAAAGGATTGATTGATGTGATTAACTATTGAAAGTGAAGAGACAAAGAGAGGACTAAGCTTAGAGAAGAGATGTTGGTTCAATTTAAACTGGAACACCATTCGATTATTGCATCATAACTAGAGTTGTAGACCTTGGATTTAGGTCTGGTTTATCTTGATGGAAAGCTAAGACACAGGTCTAAAACTTTCATGAGAGTCCAAGATTCAAATCTTCCGTTTTCAAGTTCAAATCTTAGCATCAAAAGAGACGTCTAAATTTGTCCTGTAGCCTAGACATTGTTCAGTGTTCAGCCCATATCTTGAGTTCTAGAAGTCCAAATGAGCTTTGGTTTTTTTTATTGAAAAGCTGAGACAATTGCCCACAACTTTCTTGAAGACTAGTAATGATGTTTTGGCTAGCCAACAATGTCAATAACCAGCCACCAAGTCAATGGTTGGCCACCAACTAAATAGTTAGTCATCTAATCAATAATTTCAAATTTTAGCCTATAAAATGAGGCATTTGCATGTATTTAGGTATCTTGGTTTTTAGATCAAGATCATTTTCTTACTTTCTCTCTTTGTAATATTCAAGTTTTCTTTCATGTTATATTAATCTCTTGTTTATGCTTTTCATTTCCTTTACTACTCTTAGTTAACTTATATCATAATTATATATGTTCTTCTTCTTCATTATGTCTAGTTAAGTTAGTTATGTCAAGGTGAAAAGGTTTCACTAATGGTGTTATAATAAGTATAATATAAACTCAACATGGACTTCAATGCTTATATCCAAGAAAGTTTGTTATTAACATGTCTTATCATTTTTATCTTATTCACTCTTAATACCTTGCTTGTTAAATGGTTAATCTAGATTTATGTTATATAACACTTGGTATAATAAATGTTTGATCCTTCATAGTTTTCGGCTGACATCGTTGTTATGAGAGGAATTTGATTTGTTGTTAACATAAGTTAGCATCATGAATATCTGACAATATTTTCAGGTATGGTGTTACTTAAATAAGATAATTAATATGATCATGTTAATAATTCATAATTAGCTATTAATGATAAATCATCCAATTGGAACCTCCTTTGTGTATGGTTTCCAATTGAGTAATAAAAAGGAGTTTATACTATGCTTATTTTAAATACCATTAGTGGATCCTCTTACCTTGACAATTGTTTTATCCTTGTTTAGTCTTTTCATCATTATCACATCTCAAAGTTCTCTTCAACATCAATATCATTTTATTATTTGTAATTTATATAGTTCACCTCCTTGTGATTCGACCCCAGTCTTCACGAGTTATTTATTACTTCAACACTCCTGTATTTGCGAGAAGACATTAATTTTATGGTCGTGTCAAAGATAAATCATCGGATGTAAATGGAGAAGAGATGATAGGAAAATCAAGAGTGTTAGGTAATGGTTTAGTAAAAACACATGTTATGCTGTCAGATGCATTAGTGGAGAGGTGAGGTAAGAAGTGAAATGGAAAAGTTGATTCATGAAAGGTGACGTCTCTAGATATAAAAATGGTATTTGATTGGAGATCAAGCAATTTGTAGCCTTTTATGCTAAAAGGGTATCCAAGAAAAACAGATATGCGACCACGGGAGTCAAATTTCTTTCTTTGGTGGGAGAGAGTGGAAGCAAAGCAAAAAGAACCAAATACCCTCAAATGTGCATAAGTGGGTGATTTATTGAATAAGAGTTCAAAGGGTGTTTTGTTTTTATGTACGGGGCTAGGTGTGTGATTGATGAGGTATGTAGCAGTTAAGACACAATCACTCCAGTATTGAAAGGGAAGATTGGCTTGAAATCTTAAAGCCCGGGCAACATTAAGTAGGTGCTGGTGTTTGCGTTCTACAATCCCATTTTGTTAGGGTGTTTCGACACAGCTAGTTTGGTGAATGATTCCTTTGGTATGAAAGAAATCTTTCATATGGAATTCCCCCCTATTATCACTTTACAAAATTTTAATCTTGCAATTAAATTGGTTTTCAACTAAGTTGGTAAAGGATTCTGTGTTATGTTTAGTGTCAGCTTTAGTGGGGAGGAGGTAAAGCCATGAACTGCGAGTGAAACAATCGACTAAGGTCAGAAAATATTTGAAACCATCGTAGGAAGGTATGGAACATGGTCCCCAAAGATCACATTGCACAATTTCAAAAGGCTGCGAGGCATGCTGCTTGCTATAGGAAAAAGGCAGCAGATGAAATTTTGCTCAGGGACAAATGTAGCAAGGTTGTTCATTGATAATTGAGATGTTGTTCTTTACTACAAGATCTGTGATTAAAGACATGACAGGAAAGGATGGATGTCCCAGACAACAGTGCCACAAATTGGCAGTAGTGTTCTTATGCGAAACAGAAGCTGCAACAGATTTTTTAGAAATGGAAAAATGAGATAATGTATTAACCATGAGAGAAAGGGAGACGTTGGTGTTGACAAAATGATAAAGTCCATTCCTCACTTCACCCTTAGCTTCCCAATCATTGTCCAAGATAAAAGGTCCTGAATAACATAGAGATTAGAGAAAAATATAGCAGAACATGTAAGATTGGTCATCAACTTCTTAACTGAGATTAAATTAAAATTAAAAGAAGGAACACACAAAACTTGTGTGAGGCAAATGGAGAGAGTTAACTAGATTGTGCCAGTGTGTGTAGTAGGAACATGTGTTCCATTTGGTAATGCAACATGATAAGATGCAGTAGAGGTAATGGTAGTGAAGAATGAGGGACAGCAGACCATATGGTATGTTGCTCCATGTCATTACATCACTCAAATAAATCAAAGAGAGGATCTTCTTGGTCAGTTGGTTGGTTGATAGTCCCTGTGATGAATGCCAGTTTGTTCTTGGCACGAAGAGCTCTTTGCATTGCACGAGACCAGGTTGCGTAGTTGTCGCCAGTGAGTAAGTTTGTGACCTAAATTATGGCTGGGTTGTCACTAGTATCTAACCAAAAGGGGTTACTGTGACTGTTAAGGTTCAAATATTGATTGTTGTGTGGTGCATGGTTGGTGTTTGGGTTATGTGGTGTGTTTGGGGAAGATTGATCTTCCAATGAATCCTTCATGGATAAAGCTCTCTATAGCTCTAATACCATGTAACAAATTGGAGAAGAAATAAAAGATGAAGACAGAGAGCTTTTGCACGAAGGATGAGGGAACCTCTTAGTATTCTGCTTAAAAAGAATAATCGTGTACAGTATCATTTATACACAGTTTATCTAACAAATTATTTGTCTCTTACCTTATGACAAAAGGCCCTCAACTAAAAAAGCACAAAACAAAAAAGGAATAATTACAAATAATTCATTCGGTTGCAGCATGTTGTGCTGCTATTCACTACCACAATCTTTAGATTTACCGATAAAATTTGCTGTCGGTATTTGCACTACCATTCCGTTAGTAATTAATTTACCAACAAAATCACCGATAGAAATGCTCTGTCGATGAATCGTCGGTAAATTTTTATCCATCGGTAATTCCGTTGGTGATAAAACAATATTATTATCGATGGATTTACTGACAGAAAAAACAAGCGAAAAAAAATTACCCGCTTCATTCCATTAGTAATTCCCTCGAAAAAATACCATATATAATTCCGTCGGTAATTATTAAAAATATTTTTTAAAAAATCTATTTTACAAAACTATAAAATAATTAAATTAATATTAATCAATACTCTATAATATTCAAAATGCTTGGAAAAAGAAGAAGAAAATCAACTCAAACAAATTTGCAACAAATAAATAACATGATAAAATAAATTCAACTAAAAAAATTCATATGAAAAAAATTTAAAAATTCTATAAATAAATCAGCTAAAAATTGATCTCATATGATAAAAGAAATCCTACAACAACATTCATACAATTATTAAGAACAAAAACAATTAAAAATAAAATAAAAAAACAAATATAGTGAAAAAAACACGAAGAAAGAAGAAATTTGTTTTTGCCTTAATGTAGTTGCAAGTGAAGATAAGAAGAGTTGAGAATAATTGGGAGGCTTAACCTAATGGTTAGCCAACCCTTTCTATATATATAGGTAGGGCAATATACAATAGTAATGGTGGAGGTTACCACACAAGAGTATGTCTACAATATTTCCTATATACAATATTTCCTATATAAGTACATTCTATAATATGCCCCCTCAAGCTGAGGGTGGAGGATCAACCCGAAGCTTGAAACGAAAAGCAGTAAATGAAGAAGTAGGAAGTGGCTTAGTGAAGACATCGGCAAGTTGATCCTGGGAGGAAATAAAACGAATCTGAATCTCCTTCTTTGCAACTCTATCTCGAAAAAAATGATAATCGACCTCAACATGTTTTGTGCGAGCATGAAAAATAGGATTCGCAGACAAATATGTGGCACCAAGGTTGTCACACCAGATAATAGGAGCAGAAGTAGACGGAATCTGGAGATCTGTTAATAAATATTTAAGCCAGATAACCTCAGCAGTGCCATCAGCTAAGGCTTTGTACTCAGCCTCAGTAGAAGAGCGAGCAACTGTGCGTTGCTTACCAGATTTCCTCGAAATCGGCGTCTGACCAAAAAACACAAGGTAACCACCCGTAGATTTTCTGTCCTCAACACTGCCGGACCAATCTGCAATTGTAAAACCATGTAAGGCAAAAGAAGAACTGCGAGTAATATGTAAGCCATGTGATGTCGTACCCCGAAGATAACGCAAGATGCGTTTCACGGCAGCCCAATGAGAATCTATAGGAGCATGCATAAACTAACAGACTCTGTTAATAGCAAAGCAAATATCTGGGCGCGTAAAAGTGAGATACTGAAGAGCACCCATAATTTGACGAAAGCGGGTAGCATCAGAAAATAATGGATCGGGTAGAATGGTAGCTTTGGATGTAGAGATAGGGGTATCAACAGGTTTGCAAGATAGCATACCAGCCCGAGTGAGAATGTCAAGTATATATTTATGCTGGCGGAGCATAAGACCCATACTAGTAGACTGAACCTCAATACCCAAAAAGTAATGAACAGAACCCAAGTCGCAAAGCTTAAATTCTGAGCTCAGTAGCTGAATGAGGCGTTGGAGCAGAAGAGAGTTACTACCCGTAAGCAGAATATCATCAACATAGACCAGAAGATAACAAATATCAGCACCAACAGAGAAGATAAATAATGAGGTATCCACCTTAGAGGCACGAAAACCAATAGATAACAGGAAATCATTCAGACGAGTGTACCAAGCCCGCGGAGCCTGTTTTAAACCATATAGAGATTTATGCAATCGGCACACATGAGAGGGGAGAGCAGAATCAACAAAACCTAGAGGTTGTTTCATGTAGACCTCCTCATCAAGAACACCATTGAGGAAGGCATTATGGATGTCAAGCTGATGAATTTTCCAATCACACGAAACTGCAATGGAGAAGACTAATCTGACGGTCGCCTGTTTGATGACTGGACTAAAGGTTTCAGAGTAATCAATACCTTCTTGCTGAGTGAAACCTCTAGCAACCAGACGCGCCTTATACCTCTCGATGCTGCCATCAGATCTGCGTTTAATCTTGTATACCCATCGACTACCAACAACATTCATGGAGGGTTGAAACGACACTAAGGTCCAAGTTCTGTTTGCGCGTAAGGCCTGAATTTCCTCACGCATAGCACTATGCCACGCCTCATATCTGTTAGCATCATTAAAAACAAGTGGCTCATGAGAGGGAGGAGAAACTACCTGGCTGAAGGAGATAACAAAGGCTGCGGCAGTGGCTGTGGACAACGCTGTCTTGGGCTACCTTGGACGAAGAACCATGGGATGTTGACGTGCAGCTGGGCATGGAGAAGTGTGACCTGTACCTAGAAGAGACTGAAGAGGATATGAGGAGAGGTCTACACAGAGCTGTAGGCCAGCTGGAGAAGCAGTGGAGGGACTGGTCGGCACTGCAGACACTGGTGAGGCTGCTATAGAACTGGGATGAGCTGATGCAGAACCGGGCTGCTCTGTGGCAGCAGACTTGAGAACATGCACATCCGGTGATGGAGAACCTGTACTTGCACAATGATCATTGGAAAGACAAGCATATGGTGACAGTATGGTAGTGTGGGATGATGATGAAGGGGTGGCAGAATCAATGGGCAAAGTGGTAATCTGGTGGGGTGCGGCAGATGGCAGAATTGGGTTGTGGTTGGGGCTGGTTTGGTAAGTAGTAGGCTGAATGGATGGAGGAGGGTGCAAGGATGGAAGATAGGTAGGTGGGGTGGGAGGTACCGGTGAGGATGTTACCTGTTCAGACTTTGCAAAAGGAAAGACATTTTCATGAAAACGAACATGACGGGAGACATAAATACGATCAGACTCTAAGTCAAGACAACGATAACCAAGATGGGATGAGCTATAACCTAAAAACACACAAGGAGAAGACCGAAAATCTAATTTATGAGCATGATATGGACGCAAAAAGGGAAAACAAAGACACCCAAAAGTACATAGGAAGTTATAATCAGGAGTGCATCGAAACAGACACTCAAATGGAGATGTATTTTGGAGAACAAGAGTAGGCATGCGATTAATAAGGTAGACCGAGGATTCAAAAGCATAGTTTCAAAATCGCAATGGGGCACTACACTGGCCTAAAAGGGTTAGGCCAGTTTCGACAATATGTCGATGACGACGTTCAACAGTGCCATTTTGTTCATGAGTATGAGGACAAATTAACCGATGATGAATACCAATGGTCTGAAAAAATTTATTTAATTTATGATATTCACCGCCCCAATCAGTTATTTAATTTTAAGAGAAAACTGACGCTCAACAAGTGTTTGAAAACGTTGAAAAGTGGAAAAAACATCAGATTTTGCAACAAGCGGATAATACCATATATGTTTGGTATGCGCATCGACAAAAATAACAAAATAGCGGAAGCCATCAGAAGAAAACATAGGGGCAGGACCCCAAACATCACTAAAAATTAATTTTAGTGGGGCAGAAGTTTTGTGACCCGTAGCTCGTAATGACAAACGAGACAACTTTTCTAAAGGACAAGCTTGACATTGAGTAAGAGAACGTCTAGAAGTACATACAATTTTATTACCAGAAACTAACAAATTGAAAATGCGAGGGGTTGGATGACCCAAACGACGATGCCACAGGTCGGCAGTCGCGGAGATGCAAGGAGACCAAAAAGCTTGAGGAACTGACGTGGAAGAAGACTCGGAGAGGACATAAAGGCCATCATGACTTTGACCGGAAAGGAGAACTTCCTTGGTGACGAGATCCTTCACATAAAACATAGAAGCGTGAAATTCAAAATAAACATGATTATCACGACAGAATTTTTGAACAGATAACAACGGTTTGGTAATGTGAGGGAATGTAATTTAGTATGTCCAATATGGGATATGTCAAGGCCCTTACCGTCACCAACATGCAAATAATCATTACCAATATAGGGTGCAGAATCGGTTAGAGTTCCAAGATCAGGTGTGACGTGTTGATTTGCGCCGGTGTCGGGGAACCAAGTCGCAGCAGAGATATTCCCAACGGCAAGATAAGCAGAAGGCTGCGGAGAGCTGCTACGAAACTGGGAACAATGGGGAGCTATGTGCCTGAAACTGGAGCACAATTGGCAGCGTACATGTTGCTGTCTAGACCACTGCCTAGCACTGTAATTGCGCCTGGTTTGCTGCCAGTGGTTTGGTCGCCAATCTGCAGCAGAATGGCCCCTATTCTAGGGAGTGAAACGGTTGCTGTGGGGACGCCAATTACCTCTAGAGCGACCCCTGTTGCGGCTGTAGTTAGGGCTGTGATGAGACATAACATGGTGTGCAGAAAACTGTGGTGTTGGCAGCAGAGATGGCTGCTGCCGCAGAGAAGAAGAAGACAGCAGAGAAGGAGCGGCAGCCATGGAACAGAAAGAGTTCTTGTGCAGAAATTCGTGGGTAAGAAGGTGGCTGTGAAGATCAGCATAAGATAGCGGTTCTGCCTTGGTTATGAGACTCGTTACCAAGTCTTTGAACTCACCACGAAGGCCATGAAACACATAAAGATTGAAATCTTCAAGAGACATGGGGCGACCAGCAGCAGCCAATTCGTCAAATAACTATTTGGCTTGCTGCATATATAGACTAACTGATGAGTCACCTTGTCGAAGGTCTTGAAAGGAGCCATGGAGTTGCATGATGCGAGAATTAGACGGAGAGGCAAGCGCTTTCTCAAGAGTGCGCCAAACACAATGCGAAGTAGAACAATCTACCACGAGATGCAACACATCCACGGAGAGAGAGGAGAGCAAAGCACTCAAAATAAGTTGATCCTGTTGCTTCCAACGAAGAAAAGAAGGGCTGATGATGAAGGAAGAACCAGCAGAGCTGTCAAAAATATGAGATGGAGGACCCGGCACGGAACCGTCAACAAAGTGAAAAACACCTTGACCAAGGAGATATGGCTTCATCTGCATTCTCCAATAGAGATAATTTGTGTTTGTAAGTTTTAGCGAAACAACTTGGTGAGTGTTCGCTAAAGGAACAATAGCTGTAGCGTGAGTTCCTATGAGAGATAAAGGAACGGCAGGGACTTGGGAGGAAGAATCAGAAACAAGCTCTGCAGGTGGAGGCTGCTGTGGGGAAGAAAAGGCACCAGCGGCAGCAGCTTGGTGAGGGCTGGCCGGCTGTGCTGCACCACCTGTGGAGAGGGAGAAGTCGGCGGCAGCAATAGAATCCATGTAGAGAAAGTAAAGAGAGGGCCGGCTGCAAAGGGAGGCAGGAAGAAAAGAGTTCTGACGGCAGAAGGCTCTGATACCAAGTTGAGAATAATTGGGAGGCTTAACCTAATGGTTAGCCAACCCTTTCTATATATATAGGTAGGGCAATATACAATAGTAATGGTGGAGGTTACCACACAAGAGTATGTCTACAATATTTCCTATATACAATATTTCCTATATAAGTACATTCTATAATAGTTCTCAAGTAAGAAAAAAAGATTGTATATTCTTGAAAATCCAATTTCAAATGCCCTTGCTAAGGATGCTGAAGAAGAAGTTAGAAATGAACATCAACGTCATGTTGATGACGATGAACAGACTGCATGTGTGATATTAGCCAGTATGTCACCTAAACTTCAAAGGTAAAATGAGAATATGGATGTCCATACTATAATTATACATCTTAAAGAATTTTTTGATGAAGCTAGCAGGATTGAGAGGTATGAGAACTCTATGGAATTGTTTCACTGTAAAATGACAAAGGGTTCTTCAGTGAACAACTATGTTTCAAAAATAATTGGCTATATTGAGAAATTAGGCAAATTGGGTTTTGTTATGGACCATGAGTTAAGTGATTTAGGAATCACATAGAGATGTGATTGATAAATTATATTATTTATATAATTTAATTTATTTTGATTTGTTGAGTTACTCAAAGTTAGATAAATTAAATGGGATCCTAACTCACTATGAAAATTTAAGTGAGATTTCCCGAATTAATAGGGAGGACTATTAATTTGCAAGAAAATAGTGAGAGATCAAATTACAATTAAAGTCCCTATCTAAATTTGAATATAAATATGTATGCATGAAACTAATACTCATTATCTTTATATAAATAGATTGGTAGATCAAAATGACTAGTAACACATTTCTACGAAGTATACTTGATGCTAACAAATTGACTTGAACAAATTTCTTGGATTGTTAAAGAAATGTGAGAATTGTTCTCAAGTAAGAAAAAAAATTGTATATTCTTGAAAATCCAATTTCAAATGCCCTTGCTAAGGATGTTGCAGAAGAAGTTAGAAATGAACATCAACATCATGTTGATGACGATGTACAGACTGTATGTGTGATGTTAGCCAGTATGTCACCTGAACTTTAAAGGAAACATGAGAATATGAATGCCCATACTATAATTATACATCTTAAAGAATTGTTTGATGAAGCTAGTAGGATTGAGAGGTATGAGAACTCTAAGGAATTGTTTCGTTGTAAAATGACAAAGGGTTCTTTAGTGAACAACCATGTTCCAAAAATAATTGGCTATATTGAGAAATTAGGCCAATTGAGTTTTGTAAGTGTTGGCTTGGTCTTGCAGTAATTACCCTAGAAATTTTTGCAATTCATTATGAACTATAACATGAACAAGTTGGATAATATATTTTCAGAATTGCTTAATATGCTAAAGACTGCTGAAGGGGCCTTTAAGAAGGAAAAATGCCCGGTTCTTCCTGTTTAGTCTTCTAGAATGTCTAAGAAGAAAGATAAAAAGAATAAGGATGATGTCTCTAAAGCAAATAAACCTATTGAGGGCATCAAGAAAAACAAGGGCATTTGTCATCATTATAGCAAGGAAGGACATTGAAGGGGAAATTGCAAGGAATACCTTGCAGTCGTGAATGCAAAAAAGCTTAATGAAGCTTATACTTCAGGTATGTTTATAATTGAAAACTATCTTACTACTTTACATTATGGTTCTTGGGTATTGGATACCAAAAGTGGTTTCCACATTTGCAATTTCATGTGTTACCCATTTTTGATTCCCTACACAAAAAAATAAGAAAATATAAAAAAGACAAAAAAATGTATTCGGAAGAGAACAAAAAAAAAATAGCAGTGAGAAGAGGATGCCAGAGCACCCAGAACATGATCAAAAGATGGTTAAGGAAGTTCAAAAATAAAAAATTGATTTGATGGCATATTTTTTTTTAATTGATGAAGGCTCTATTGACAAAGAAAATTCAATTTGAGAAAGAAAATCTAAAATCAGATTTTTATATGAAAGTATGGACCCAGGAAAATATGCTATTTTGTTTGGCCAATCCTAAACTATACGAAATATGGTCCGGGACGGGAAGAGAAAGAACTTTTTCTTCGGCGTGCTTTCTCTCGTAAAGCCAAAGATGCCCTAAGCTATCTAACGTAGGCGTTACCCGCAGGTACCAGTGAGAGTCAACCTCAGACCTTTATCCAATCCTCGCCAAAATCTGGTGAGCATAGGCTACAAGGGTTAAGCTTCCATGCCACCCTTTTGAAAAGCAATTGTGTAAGTTAATGAAGGGGCTGGATCCTGAAAGGTCTCACAGGTCTGATTTTATTATGGCTCCAGTGACTACCAGAAAACCAAAAAACCATGAAGTTATCTCCCCTCTTCTTTGCCGGCGACCTTATTCTCTTTACGGAGACATCATAACATCCTTTTGTTTTCTTCCACTTCTAAGAAAGACTTGAGTGAATTAACCAGACTCAATTAAATTTTATTTAAGGTTTAATTGAATTTATAGAGGGTTTGATTGTAAGAAAAATTGTTTTCTTAGTCAATTTGGGTTTTAATTGGAAGAAATTAAAGTTCAGGGGTCAAATTATATTTTTAAGAGTTGATTTGGTCAAATCAAGGGATTAATTGCATAAATATTGAAGTTTGATGGCCAATAAAGGATTTGATTGAAGAAGTCCATAACCAAGGATCAAACTGGAAAAGACGCGTAAATAGAGGGACTAAAAGTGACTAAATCAAGGGCTTAATTGAAGAAATTGGAAGTTTATTGATCAATTAAAGGTCAAATTACATAAATCTGAAACTAAGGACCAAAGGGAAAAAGACTGTGAAATCTGGGGATTGAATTGAAGTTTTTAGGGGTAAAATTGAACAAAATTAAAAGTTTAGAGCCACTCAAAGGTGTAATTAGAAATAAATCACATATTAAAGGACTAAAATGCAATTGGCCAAAACAAAGCTGTTGTGAAGATGATTGTTCATCTTCTTCTTCAAAGAGGTTGCTCAAGTGGTCTCCTTCCCAAAGCATTTGACGCCTCATTTCTCCCCCAAATTGGACAAAACATTTACCAACGTGATCACCTAACACCTTACTATATGCCAGTGTGAATTATTCAAGCTGATCAAGGTTTCAAAGGCGGTGGCATCACCCCAAAGTGGCTAACCCGACCAACCATTTTCCTGTACAAAACTGACAGTTCATCATTGCTATTTCGAACCAATAATTGGGATGCTTTCAGGTCGAACCAAGGGCTGAGATTTGGCACCATAAGAGACAAAGTGTCCCTTTTCCACCCCTTATAAATATATTTGATTTTCATGGCCGGAGAAGATAGGACATTAGGTACAAAGTCGGTAAAAAACCATTTTCCCCCTCACGTTTTCTTCTCTACCACATTTTCTTCTTTCTTTCTCTCTCCACCATGGCTTTTGGCCACGACTAGTTTGACCACTACCATCTCCACCAACCTAACTCCTCGTTGGCGACAGAGCGGCTGTAGCTGACTCCCTCTCTATCACCTGCAGAGCTGTTTCTTTTTCTTTCTCCCTCTACCAATGGTAGCCAGCACCACCAGCGAAGCCACTATCCTCAGCTAGACCAGTGACAGCGGCCGCGAAACCTAATCCAAGTGAGCAACCCTTCCCTTTCTTCTTCATCTGTTTCTGTTTCGTCCTCCTCTATTCATTACATGAACAGTGGGCGTGAATTATAATTCACGTCCACTGTTCATAAAATGAACAGTGCATCGACCAAAAAAAAGGAAGAAGAAAGATTTGTTGGGCTAAGATCAGCCCAACCATTTTAGGTCAAGACCAACTTAGGCCATATATATTTAATATTAATTTTTTTTAAAAAAATCTAAAACAAAAAATGTTTTTCTATGCATACAACCAAGTCTCTCAAAACTTATAAGAAATTTCCATATTATATTTTCATATAACAAAAAAACTCAAAAAATATGTATTAGCATGTATTTTTTGCTTTAATAACTAGTTTATTAAAGTAATGAGAATTAGGTCAATATTTCAAAAATTTCAAAAAAATTATTTTATCTTATTTCAATATCTAGGATTATGAACTTATATGTAAGACGTATTCCCGATATTAAAAAGTTGGTTTCTTATTGATATTAGAATGGTTAGGTTTTACCCGATAAGATAAAGGTATCCTTACCAAGAAGGACTTATATTAAACCTTAGATAGACCTAATGATTAAGAAACACGACAATACCTTAGCCTTTATCAGACAATTAAACAATGCAGTTTATAACAGGTAAGGCGTATTTGGGGTATTAATACCTTTTCTTTATGCAACCAGTTCCTGTATCCGATATCTAGTTAAGGTTCATAATGACCAAAATATTAGGTGACGACTTCCATTTCCTCTTTCCACTGATAAAAGACAAGAAACCCTTGTCTCACCCATTTTCCAAAAACAATCCAAAAGTGAACGTATCGTCGCGACGTCGTCCATGTGCGATAACATGCAAGAACTAAAGAAAAGTAGAAGATTAGTTAAAAACAAAGTAGACTTACAATTTAGTAATGAAGCAATGGTTGCTGCATTAGTTGTAGGGACTAGTTATTTTGTTTTGCTTAAACAAATGATACTAGAACTTTATAATTGTTATTTTGTTCAAGTATTTTAAGACATTGTTTCTATTTTATTTAATATTAAATGAATTTAAATTTATTATTGAGGACAAACATTGTTTTTTTATATAATAATGATGTTTTTATGAATTCGATAACTATACGAATAGTTTGTATATACCTGAATTTAAAATGCCTAGGTTTAATATAAACTGTAATAAAATTGAAATATAGATTGAAATAAGTATTAAGAAACTTTAATTGGATCGAAATGGTTAATATTTGACCAAATATTTTACGGATTATCTAAGAGAGAATGAGATTCTCTATAGCTCTTAGAACACTACATCCAAATGAAATATACTCCCAAGACTAAAACATTGAATGTTTAGCATAAACTTTAAGAAACACAAAATCTCTATAAATATGGTAGGACATGTCATACATCAATGAGATAAAGACCTCTCATGGAAGATGTGAATGACATGTTGCTCATAATTTATAAGCCTAACACTTACTTGGAAGAAATGACGTGGAGCAATAGACTTCATATACTAACCAAGTCTGGATCTTGGTTGATCCACCTGAAGGCATAAAACTCAATGGATCTTGTCATAATCTATTTTTTGGTTATTCCTCAAATTTTACCTTTTTTCCTTTCAAAATAAAAATAAATAATAATAGTAAGAAGGATGGCAATTTGGTAAAAACAGGCTGAAGAGGATTTCAAATGTATAGAAAAATCAAACTGCAATTTTTAATGGAATCATGAGTTTAATCATACCCCATTGTATCCAAAACTGGAGAGATAATACAGATTCAAAGTCAAATTAAATGATTATTGGATAAATCTACATAAAAATTAAGCCAATGGGACATAATTAGATTTTTAAAAGGTCAATTTAATTTAATCACGGGTCAAATTAAAAGTTTAATTATGTTTAAGAATTAATTTGAGTTAAATTAAATGATTTAATTAAGTGCAAGGACTTAATTATACTTTAAAGAGGTCAAATTAATTTTAGTGGACTTAATTGGTGAAAAAATAAGTTTGGGAGCCAAATTTGTGTTTAATTGAGAAGATTGAAAATTTAGAGGACCAAACTTAATTTTTACAAAGTCAATTAATTCAAATCAGAGGTAAAATTGTAAGAAAATCAAAGTTTAGGGTAAATTAGGGGTTAAATTGAAGAAATTTACAGCCAAAGATCTTTTTGGAAAAGACGTCGAACTTTAGAGACTCAATTCAGTAAAATCAAGGGTGAAATGGAAGAGAATTGAAAGTGTAATGGTCAATTTGTATAAATTCAAAGCCAATGACCAAAATAAAAAAAAAGACTAAAATTCAGGGCTCATGTTGAATTGCAACAAAGACAAAATTGCATTAAACCAAAAGTTTGAGGTCAATTAGGGATGCAATTAATAGGAATCAAAAGCCAGAGGGCCAAATTGAACTTTGACTGAATTCCCAAGTTAAAACCCTGAAGCAAAAAACGATGTCATTTTGAAAAGAATAAAAAAAAGGAAAAACCAAATGACACGTCGTCTGGTTAATGTTCATCTTTTTTTTTTTTCCAGAAAAGGCTGCTCGAGTAGCTACTTTCCAGAGGCATTTAATTCTATTTTTCACCAAATTTGACAAAACACACACCAATATGATGGCCTAACATTTGATTGCACCTTAGTGTGGTTTTTTCTGGCTGATTGACACCATAACCACCGCGACGCCTTCTAAAAGAAGCCAACTTAGGCAACCTTTAATTGTCAAAATTTTACAATTCATGATGGCCATTTTAAGCCAACAGTTAAGATCTTTCTAGGCTAAATCAATGGCCAATATTTGTCCCTAATAAAGACAAAATATCTCTCTTTCGCCTTCTATAAATAGGGGTGGATTTTATGCATTGAAGAGGAAGAATTGAAGGCCAAAGTGAAAGAAAAACCAACTCCCCCTGGTTTTTATTTATGTCAAATTTCTTCCACCTCTTTCCCTTCTTTCTTCGATGAGCCTCCACTGTCGTTGCCGCCACCAGTCACACGTTAGACTTCTTAACACCATCAAGAACACCACTAGCAACCCTTCTCCTCCAGCTAGGCAAGGCATCTTCTCCTTTTTCTTCTTCTTCCCCCCCCCCATCGGCCATTGCATTCTACATGCATTGGAAGAAATAATTAAGCATGGTCACGGCGCTGGACTCGTTCCAACCCAGCCTAAATAGCTGAGCCAAGTTCAGCCTAACATATAGAAAAAAAGAAAAAAGTTGTTAGGTTGTCAGATGACCCAACCTAGCCAGGCTGGGCCTGTTACAGCCCAACCCAAATAGCTGGGTCAAGTCCAGCCTAACATATAAAAAAAAAAGAAAAAGAAAGGTTGTTGGGCTATCACATAGCCCAAACTAGTTGGGTTGGACCTGTTGCAGCCCAGCCCAAATGGTTGGGTCTGGTACAACCCAATAAAAAAAAGAGAGAGAAGGTTGTTGGGCCACCAATCGACCCAACCTGACTGAGTCGGGCTATACCCGTTTTAGCCTAGCCTAGATGGTTGGGCCGGGTCTAGCCCAATACATTTAACAATATAATAATATAATAATTTTAAAATAAAAAAAACTTTAAAATTTTCAAATGGCATTTTAAAAATATTTATGGCCCCTCACATGTTTTTCCAATAATTTTTCATAATATCGGCCTGTGTATTTACATTGTAAGTTATAGATTCAATATTAATAATACCTGATTTTCTCTTAAACTTAAAAAAATAAAAAATTTAAAACAATTCAAAAAAATTATTTAAATGAATTTCTTCTTTCAAAAAATAAAAAATATGTTTTTGTCTTCATGTATACATCTTAATCCTAAAAGGTTTGTTCTAAAAAGAGATAAAATCAATTTTATCATGTTTTAAAAAATACAAAATGGATATCGTAATTGATTTATTATTATCCATTAAAGTTTGACCAAAATATACAAATTCCCATTATAATTAGTTTGTCATTCAGAATGCTAAGACTTAGATATATCCAAGAAATAAATAAGTTTGACCCTTATAATGGTTAAGATTTAACTCAATAGAGTAGAGACTTTCTCACAAAGAGAGATGTGTCTTGAACATTAGACAAGACCAACCGAAAGGAACACGTCTTAGAATAACAATCAAACAACAATGTAGCTTATCTTAGGTAAGGTGCACTAGGGGTGATGCGTCTTCCACTTGCACAATCAGTCTCTTACCTAGACTCTCGTAGACCATTAGGTTTCCTAGTAACCATAATACTAAGTGACAAATCCTGAATTTTATAATCATAATTTTTATGATTAAACTCAAAACCATCATCTAAGAGGCAGACCCGTTATCCGTTATTCAACGTCGCGCACGCTACGACAGATTTAAGTGAGTCTTTAAGAGAAAGACTAACATGAAAGGCAATCTATAAATGTACAATGCTAGCTTTAAAGAGTAGGAATATCCAATTTTGGATGATATAATCAACATATTTGATTTCAAAAAAAACATGGAGAAACCTTGTATTTACAAAAGGTTAGTGGGAGTGATGTTTTTTTCTAATATTATATGTAGATGACATATTATTTTTTAGAAACGACATATCTTTACTTTAGTTAGTAAAGTTTTAGTTGTCCAGGAATTTCTCCAAAAAAAAAATTAGGAGAAGCAACCTATATATTGGATATAAAGATCTATAAAGATAGATATAGATAATTGCTTTGATTGTCGCAATCCATGCATATAGACTACATGTTAAAATAACTTAGCATGAAAAAAATAATCTAAGATTGGATTCTCATCTATTTTGCATGGAATACCTCCCTCCAAAGACATGTGTTCTAAAACATATAATGAGAGAGATATGATGGAAATGGTATCCTATACTTGACTATTGGATCCATCATTGGAAAAAATAAACTAGAAGTTTAAAATTGTTTGAATTAAGATTTTTTCAATGAAATGTTTGAAAAATATTAATACCAGTCAATATATATTTTACTTTAAATGGTAGTGTTCTGAGTTGGAAGAGTTCCAGACAAAAGAGCATAATTGATTCTATAACTGAATAAGAGCACACCTCCATGTTTGAGAAAACAAAGAGGTTGTTTGGGTTAAAAAATTCATCAATAAACTAGGTTGATTCCTAGCTTTGTTGATCTAGTTGCCCGATATTATGATAATAATAGTCATTGCATCAGCAAAAGTACCAAGGTCTCATCAATGATCCAAAAAAGTACTTAAGAAATTCCATTTGATTTTATAAATTAATGAAATGAAAGATGTAGAGATAGGATTAGTACCCACCTAAGAGCATCTATAAGATCCTCTTACTAAGTCACTATCCATGCAGAAGCATTAATGCTACATAGAGCAATATGATATTAGATACATGAGCAATTGATTATAGTGTAAATAAGAGATTGTTAGTTTAATATGCCCTGCAACCAATCGATTGGTTACACATGGCATTATTATAATCATATAAATACATATTTATTATTAATAAATTCCTAATTTATCTTTAATAGTCATGTAATATTATATTAATGAATCTAGAATAAAGATAAAGTCTATGAGATAAAAAATATTTTACAAAAGAAATCATAAAGTTATAATTATGGGATTCCTATTGCATCAAAGCATTGTTTATAAAATGTTCTTGGTTGATGCTCTCTTAAATACTGGATATTTATTAGAGCCATAAAAACTGATACATATTATATTCTTTCTTTTATATAAAAAAATAGTTATTCTCATAAACTGAGGCATAAGAGATACCTAGAACTAATATGTAAGTGTTTGTCATAAGACACGTACACTAAACAGAACCGTATGAGAATTCCATATGGAGAGATCACTTATGTCTATGGAAAAGCTCACGTGACGATTGTGTAAGTGATTCTTAGACTTGAAATTACTAAGTTATCTTATATAGAGAATGTTATGCTTTGATCTTGTTACATGTTATCTTAGTCAATGTAACGAAAGGGTAGACATTGGGTATAACATGAGCTATATGAAGGTACTTGAGTGATAAAAAAAGGATTCATCACCCTAGGTGAATTAGGAAAAATATATTATATGTTCTCAAATAATATTAACTGAGAAATCCTTAGCCAAGGTGAAATGAGATTTGAAAAGAGTTTTAAATGTGATTCAAACAATTAATGACTATTATGTATAGAACAAACATGTTCTAACATGACATACATACTTCATGCTTTAATGTTAAATCAAAACATTATTGATGAAAAGATATTAATTACACTGAGAAAGCGGTCACTGAAAAGTTATTCAAACCACTAATGACTTTTCTAATATTTAGAGGATCATGACACGTTGATAGATGATGCACCTGATCTTCAAATATAAATTAATCAATTGTTTAATTGATAATAATTAAATTATTTAATGTATTTAATTCATTTTAATTATAATTATAATTTATATTTGGGTCAACATATTAGGAATCTAATGAGTCAAACACATTAAGAACCATTAATCAAAAATTAAACTAGAATGATTTCATTAAGTATAACATGATTAAAATATATTTTAGAAACTAAGGATTAGAATATAATTAATACATAGATTATATTTCTAGATCTAGAAAAATCAAGTAAGGATTTGATTGAGTTAATTTATAAAATTTTCCTACATTAATATATGAATATTATTCAGGGGTAAATTGATATTTTGCCAATTTATATGGTTTTTTCTATATAAATAGTACGTCATGTCTCTTATTTTAGGTGTTGTTGTCTATTAAACAGAAAAACTACAAAAACACAGAATTAGAGCTAGCACTCTAGGTATAACAACTCCTCTCTCTTAAATAAGAATTTAGAAGATTTTTCACAGGTGATTTACATGGATTACCGTTGGCAGTCGAATAATTGAACTATTTATGGTTTACGACAACATAACCTTTAAAAAGTTATTTAAAGCCGAAGAAAATTAAGTTTTCAGGTAATAAATCCCTATACAACTTTAGATTTATCTAACTAACCTTAAAGACTCCTAAATAATTTTATTTTATAGTTTCCATTGTGTATATGATATTTAAAAAAATACAACATCTCTCCAAGTAGTCTAAAAGGATAGATTTATCATCCTATCCTTTTATGGACACACTAACGTGCGTTCAAAGTTATATATAAACAGCCTTCAACCCTGATGTAAGGTAAGATGTTTTTCTCTACTGTATTCTGATATACAATCATCTTCCCTTTTTAAAACTTTGCTCTCTGCGAACATATACAACATTGTCTCTAATGCTCTTTTCCTTTATTATCAGTAGTAACTTAAATATTGGAGGCTGTTTTGCAGATGTTTCAGTCACCTCCAGCCCAACATCTTATACCATCCAACCCAT
>Ga0325404_1001610_pt1 | contig 23930 bp, 9 predicted proteins | sample PopdelMetagenome_18_FD_205664 | JGI IMG/M metagenome (GOLD analysis project Ga0325404, IMG submission 205664) | Populus deltoides microbial communities from Bellville, Georgia, United States - Xylem-Control-R1 | ecosystem: Host-associated > Plants > Phyllosphere > Stem > Wood/Secondary xylem...
GCCGAAAGACTAATAATAACATCAGTTCTATTGCACATATTTTTATCTTTTGTTGTTTTAGTTATGAATTTTAAGAACTTTAACCATTAAGTGTTTTTATTAAGATTTGTTATTAAATGTTGATGTTATTATAAAGTGTATCTTTATCCGACCTTGAATGAAGAAGAAAAATCATATGGATGTTGTCCGAATAATCACTGTAAATTTGAATATAACAAAGGTTTTGTTGGATTTAATAGTTATTACAAAAGCGGTAAAGCAATTGAATGGGGTGAGTCTTTATTTACAGGCTAAGACCCCATTTGTTAGCTAGAAAATAGTTCTTTTTAGAAAGTGAATTATTTTTTGATATTTGGTAGTAATGAAAAATAAGTTGGAAAACACTTTTCAGTATTTGGTTATGTTATGGAAAATGATCTGAAAAATAACTTATTAATGTTTTGTTTTTTTCAAGTTTATTAAAATAATAAGAAACAAATCTTACAAATTAAAAAGTTGAATGAGAATGAAATTTAAAAAAAATATAATTTCATAAATTATCTAAAATAAAATAAATAGTAATCAAAATAATAGAGATCAAATTTAAAAAATAAAAAAATTGAAAAATGAAGAAATTAAAATAATAATAATAATTAACATTTCATAAATTATTTCAAATAAAATAAATAACAATCAAAAAAATAAGGACCAAATTTGATAGATAAAAAATTTCAATTAAAAAATGATAAGGGAAAAGCAAATAACAATTATAATAATAATGACCAAATTAATATAAAAATTAAATTCTAAGGGATGAAATTGAAAAACAAATATTCAAATATATATATATATATATATATATATATATATATAATCAAAAGTTTGAGAACCAAATTTGATATAATCAACAAATAATATAATATTTTTAAATTTTTCATAACTTCCGGAAAGTGTTTTCCGTCCAAAATAAAAAGAAAACACTTTCCTGAAAACCAAGTAAAATTTTTTTTTGACCGGAAAGTGTTTTCAGTTGACTAACTTTTCTAATAGCGGACAAAAACAGAAAAGTTTGGAAAGTGATTTTTTAAAAATTAGTTTTCAAGAAACAAACACGGCTTAGTACAAATTTAAATTTAAGATTGTTATTTTATAAAAATAATTAAATTTGATATCTTTTACATTAGACGCGTAGTTTTACCTGGATTGTGAGGTAGTGAAGGAAATTGAATGAGCTGTTTTTTTCTAGACAAGTTGTATTTTATTCTTCTTCTTTGTTTTTTTAAACAATTTCTGTAGTTTATTATTTACTATCTTGTTGTTTTATTTTTTTCAGTTGATAAAAAATAAAAATACAAATACTTAAATAAAAAAATTGATATAATAAATAAATAATATAATTAACTTTTTTCAATTGTATTGAACATTTCCGACCAACCCACCACTAGCAAGTCGTCGAGAGTGAAAAAAAAGAAAAAAGTTAATATAGAGTTGACACAACTGACCTGATGGATCGATCTTTAATCCGATCAAAACTTGATTAAAAATTCAATTGATTTTTTTAAAATAATTTTTAATTTAATATCATTTTAATTTATTAAAAAAATTAATTGTCTCGAGTTAATTTATATTACCTAGTTTAGCTAGCACAATGTCCACGTACCATTTGACCAAACAAAAAACATGATCAAACCTAGTTTGCTTAACGACATGGGGTTTTGAATGATAGGTGGTATGTGCTATGATATACTTATCATCTTAGGTATTTGTTTGATTAACGTATCACTCTCATAATAACGTCTAATGATTGTTATTATTACATGTATCATTGTCACGTTAAAGTTTCCCATAATTATGGTTTTTGATCTCCGATAATCATGGATTAGGAACGGACTGAGGACCGCCCTTCAGCGGCCCCTTACTAAAGTTTTATTAAGTATTTTTTTCATGTATTTTATATTATTTATATATATATATATATATATATATTTTCATGTATTTTATATTATATATATATATATATATTTTCATGTATTTTATATTATTTATACACACACACACACACACACTAAAGTATTAAACTTTAGTGTGTGTGTGTGTATAAATAATATAAAATACATGAATATATATATATATATATATATATATATATATATATAATAAGAAAGAACTAGCATACACGCTGTACGAGTGTTGGATAGACAACAAGAATAAAACAAGGGTTTTAGAATTGGAGGTATTAATATAAGATACTTTAGCTTAATTTTATTTAACCTCACATTATATTTATAAATCATCTATATTACTATATTCATCAGCAATCCAAAAATTTCAGATTTAGCACTGGACTGTTGGCTACTTTATGGTAGGGTTAAATTATTTTTTCAACGTAAAAAAATATATTCAAGTTACTAATATTTTTCTAGTAGAAAAAAATTATGTGGAGGTTGACTTGATATGACCTGGTCGACTTGATATGTCCAAAGATAACATGGACAATCAATAAAAAAAATATAGTTTGAGTAAAAAAATAAAAAAATTATTTTTTTAATATTAAAAAGATAACATATTGGATCGACTCGGGTTAATTTGGGTTAACTTGTCAAATTTATGATTTAGATAATAAGATCATGATAACCTCATATAAAGTAAATCAAGACAAATTATGAAGCTCAATTTTCAATTAACTCAATATTAAATGATAAAATAGAAAAAAAATATATTTATAAAAAAACTTGAGTTAACCTGTCAAATTCACAACCTGAGTAATGAGACCAACATGTGATTTCTACAAATACACTATAAAATACTAAATCCATTCCAATTCACTATAAAATACTTCAAATACACACAATTCACAAACATTCATTCGATTTCTACATCCCTAATTTCATTCAATTTTGGCCTAACCCCTTCCAAAACACAAATTGTTTTCTTTTATTTTTTATTATTTTGTATTATTCATAATCTATACTATCCTAATTGCATTAAACCACAATAATTTTATTTTTTCTTCAAATTTCTTCTAAGAACCCTAGTTAAAAAATCTAACAATTATGCATCAATTTCATTTCTTTTCGTTTAAACTTGTTCAAATACACTCAAAACTTCTTATCGGACACTAAAAAAAACTTCGAATGCTAACCAGTAAAATTTTTTTCACTCCTCTAATTTTTTTTCTTCCTTGCCATTAGTCGCTGCCCTGTTTCTCCCTCTCTCTCTTTTCCACTTAATTTTCTCTAAATTCTTTGCTTGTTGGGTTGGTTGATGCCTCACACTTTCTAACTTACGAAGTTAGCCTAATTTTTGCCTTTGCTCTCTAATTTTATATATATATATATATATATATATATATATATATATATATATATATATATATATATAGTTTTGCTCTCTCCTTTCTTTTCTCTCTTTCTCTTTTTTCCCCAGCTTATGCAGCAACTTTAAAAAGGAAGAAAAAGTTGTTTTGTTTGTTCAATGACCATTTTACCATTAATGAGACCTTTATAATTGTATTTAGTTGTCACCATTTTTTCACAACCCTTCTGAACTTCGATTATTTTGAAAATTTCCTAACAATAAAATAATATATTGTAAGGATCCTTATAAAATTTTAGCTCTATTTGAAAGTCAGATTGAAAGTTATGTTTAATAGTGTAAAATTATCTAATTAGAGATTTTGCATTAGAAATCCGAATTTCTTGTTTCATCATTTTTTATATATTGTATTTAAATTTATTTTTTCTCATTAATTTTTAAGATCATTTTCTTATTCCAAAATATCTTATTCTACTTTTTCACTCTTAAGCTCAATTACGACTTATTTTTTATTTTTCGCATCGTTGTCGATTTTAATCAAGATTTTCACCAATATGCTGCTGGTGTTGTTGTTGTTGTTGTTCCTTTACATGTTATTCCTTTATTCATTATTGTGTTTTCTTTTCTAGTTATTTTTCATAAATCATTTTTTTAATTCATACATAAACATTTTATTCTGATTTTACACATCTATCATCTTCTCCGTGAGTTAAATATTCACTTTACTCGGTTAGTATAAATTTTCCTTCATTAATTATATAATTTTTTTCAGGGGTTTACACTTGGCCTTGCTAAAATAAAAGGAGTTTTCTTTTACCATGATCCTGAATATACAAAAAAATATTTTTATTAAGTTCAAAATCTTGTTATTTCCGTTTTAAGCATGATCTCCTTGATTCCTTCCTAATCAAACCAAACATTTAAGCAATCTCTTTATTCCTTCCTAATCAAACATGCTCATTTTATTTTTCCTATTTGATTTCCCATGATTTTAGTTCCTTTTTTTTGTTTTTGTATTTTATGATTGTTTCTAGCCACGCAAAAATTAAAAACAAATCATAAAAAATAACAATAATTAAAATTGACTAGTTTTATTGAAATGACATATTTTTTAAAATTTTCTGTTTTTATTTGAAATATATAAAGTGGGGGGGGGTAAAAATTTAGGTTATGATATCTATAAAATAAGCCTTACATTTAAGAGTATATTTAAAAAAAATTAAAAATCTAAGATTAAAATGAAAAAACTTTAAACATGCGCAATGAGGATGAGTAAAGATTAAAAAAAATAATTCTTGTAGGTGAGATTTGAATTATACTTTAACAAATTTTCATTTTATTCCTTAAATTTAATAAACCACCCTTTTGAGGTTTTTTTATTTTTAAAAAGCTTTTATTGTTAACATTTTTTTAATAAAAAGAATCTTATGGTCTTACATTTTTTTGGTTATACTTGAGAGTTTTGTTTTCATATTTTTGTTTAATAAAACATGCACGAAATATATTTATGTCTTAGCATATTAAAATACAAAACATAACCGATATTAAAAATCTTATTGTACAATTGAAACTCCAACTCTATTTACCATATTTCCATACACTTTTTATTCTCTCTTTTTTCTATTCCATATTATCATTATCTTTTCTTATTCTTTCTTATACATATAGATACCTAGTTAATGAGAAAATCTATGATATTCAAGTTATAATTATCAATATTTATAGCACTAGGAGAGAAATAAACACAAAAAGAAAAGAGAAATATAAGAGATGAATTATTTTTTTAAGATTAAATTTGAGTAGCTGAAAATTAAAAAAGCACACTTGTATAAATATTTTATTTAATTAAAATATATAACTACCTATAATTTTTATTTAAAATATTAAAAAAAAGAATAAATAAATCATCTTATTCTTCCCCTGAATCTGATTTATAGTGACTTGATTTATTTATGAAATCAAACCCTTGCAAAAAAATGAATTTAGACGAGTATTTGTAGAGAAAAATTTGATAATTTGATATTTTAAAGAGTACTTTTGATTTGTCTACAGAGTATTGTTGAAGAACTCTTATGAGGCGTTTAGACTTGATCTAACAGAGATTCGTTTCTATGGACTTTAAGTGCGTAGATAAGGGAAGATTTGATGTTTTGAAGAGTAATTTTGATTTACCTCTAGAGTATTTTTGAAGAACTCTTATGAGACGTTTAAGCTTGATTCAATAAAGATTCATTTGTTATAGACTTTAAGCGCGTAGATAAAGAGAGATTTGATATTTTGAAGAGTACTTTTGATTTACCTCTAGAGTGTTTTTGAAGAACTCTTATGAGATATTTAAACTTGATCCAACAAAGATTCGTTCCTTATAGATTTTAAGCGCGTAGATGAAGGAGTAGAGCTTTTGAGAGAATTTTCTTACTTGAATTGCTTCATTTAAATAGAATTTTCTATTTTCCAGAAAAACTCTGTCATCCATGTTTAAGACGAGACTTTTTATTTATAGAGAATTGTAGGGGCACTCGTGTATTTTTTCAATGTCACGTGACATTATTTTATTGATTAATTTTTATTTATGAGATCTTGCATTTATTATAAAATATCTTAAATATTACATTTTATGTGTCAATCTTTTATTGGCCAAAAAATATATAAAGAACCACTTATTATCTATGTCATTTATATTTATTTTATATAAAAATAAAATAAAAATGACACGTAACAAAATTTGATTGGTAAATATTTTTTTGTTTCTACATAGATGTGATTTTTTTCTCATATATTTCTCTTTAATTTTTATGTATATCTCTCTTCTAATGTTATTCAATATTAGAGATAATCTCCCTTTTTTAATATATATTTTACTCCTTAACAATAACTATTAAACAATCATCCAGAAGTGGGATTTTAACTGTTTTAGGTAAAACTTCAACGATAAACGTAATTTTGTAACTTGTAAGACAATTATGTAATAGAAAATTATAATTTACCCTTCCTTGCATACAGCACTATTAATTAGTCACTTTTATTTTTAAAAAATACATAACCACACATGTTCAGAAATTCATAACTATAATTCCTAATATTTATGATATTAAAAATAAAGATAAACACAAAAAAAAATATACTACTTTTTTGGTAAAATCAAATACGTTGTTTCTGTTCTCTTTTTATCTATCTTTTAATATTGTAAATATAGGTAATTACAGTTTAAATAGTACTATAGCATAGAATTAGTTATGTGATCCGAGTTTTCCCATGGGTTGAATATTTTCTTTTTGACAAAAAAACAATAGATAAATATGCCGAAAGGTAGCAGAGCAGTAAATAATTCTCAGAAACGCATCAACAGTTATATATATATATAAAAGCAAGATCAAACATAAAAATAAAATAAAGTTGGTAGATATTGCATCTTAATTCGCAATAATATTTTATATAAAAATAATTCCATGCATGCTCATAAAAACAAGTGCGATATTGCTGAAAATAAATTAACAGCATACCTATACAATTTCGTTTTTTCATTAAAAAAGGATTTAACTGAAAGGCAATAAAAGTGTAAAAAATAATCAGTTTTAATAGAAAAATAAAAATTTAAACAACTAAGGATTTTAAGATAGATTAACATAATATTTGATCCATTTCTTTTTTTGTTTTAATCTAAAACAAATACAATATATATGTTAAATTAAAGCTTACAACAATGGGTTTTCATTGGTTCAAGCAAAAATCTATCAGATATATACTATATAATGAGAAATCACTCAAAATTTATATATAAAAAATTCTCAAATAATATATATATATATATAAAAGTCCAATCATATATTTCGTTAGCTGTTCACTGGTTCTCTAGGAAAAGAAACTAGAGAGTTTGCTTTCTCTCTGCGAGTCTAAGTATGGTAATTTCACTTGAACAAAAAATGTGCATGAAATGGGATCACTCCACGGAGTATCTATGCTTATCAGCATCAGCTTACTATATCCATGAAAGAAGTGGCCCTGTTGATGATATACAACTACAAAGCACAAGGTGTTCATTGCTCACGTGCTTCATAAGTCATACCGGCTATAATTTTCTGAAAAAAGTCAATTTAGATCATTGTAGGAAGAATATTAGTAGATACTATTCTATTCATCAGCGCTATACTGCGAGTTGCATTAAATAATTGAGAGTATGAAGAATTTTTTAATAATATCATTAAATCTAGTTAAATGGATCAATTTTAAAACTTTTTTGTCTAATTTAAATTTTTAATTAAATTATGTGAGAGCTGACCCGATTTAAATCAATCAATTTCATGAGTTCAAATGCAATCTTAATGGCTAGTAAAAGTATGGTTTAGATTAAAAAAAAAAACTTCAATATGACAATTTTTTTATGTATATCAAGATAATAACAGATTGGATTGATCCTGGTCCCTCCTGCAACTCGGGTCATGGACTATATTGAATTTAATAACTTTTTTTATAATCTATTTTTATTTAATTATATGATAAAAATAGAGATGCTCATAAAATTAAACAACAATTTAAAAATAGACATTTATTTGAGATAGTGACAACCTTATAAAAAACATACAAAAATAAATAATGAGGTATATTTCCCAACCAATCTAATATTGAAGGATGAAATTCAAAAAATAAAAATAAATTAAAAACAATGAAAGGACCAAAAAAATCTGGTTGGTGGTTAAACTCGTCAAACCTGTGAATTTGGTAACTTGGGCTAACACGCCAAACTCATGAACCGGGTTACAGAATCCACTAAAATTATAATTTTTTAAAACTATTTCTTTTAATTATATGATAGCAAAAATTGAAAATTGCAAAATTGAACACCAACCCAATACTGAGAAGTTTTTTAAAACTGCGATAACCTCATAGAAAACAAAACTAATTATGAAACTGAATACAATTAATCCACTATCCAAGGATAAAATAAAAAAATTAATAAAAAAGAGTTAAACTTGTCAGCCCACTAACCAAGTCAAGTAGCCAAACTATAAATAGGTCCATGGACTTTATAAAGTTTAATAACAAGACTTTTTTCTAAAATTATTTTTTTAATTATATGAGAAAAAAATAGATGATAAAAAAACCAGGTTCAATTAAAAAAAAGAAAAAAAACACCTCACCAAACCCGTAAATCAGAGCAGTCTGAGTTATCTTTAAAAACCAGTAAATCACGTTAATCTTGTAAAAATGAAAAATAAAAAGAAACAAATTAAGAAGTCAAATCCTCAACCACTCTAATATTAAATGATAAAACCAATAAAAAAATTTTGAAAAAAATATCATAACAAATATCCAAGAACAAAAGAAAAAAGCAAAACATTGTAATCTACAATGCAATGAGTGTGAGTGAACAATAATATCTTCACACCCTTTAGTTTTGTTACTTTAAAAAGTGTAATAACATGATTTTTCTTTAAAACTATTTTTTGTAACTTTATGAGAAAAAAATATACTATAATAAAAAGTCAAGAACAATTCAAAAATAAAAAAAAAATAAAGACTCCCAATCAAACCCGTAAAATTAAGGAAACTTGAATTATCTTACCAAACCTGCAAACTACGTTAATCTTATAGAAAGATAAAATAAAAGGAAACAAATTATGAAGTCAAGTTCTCAATCACCTCAAAATTAAAAGATGAGATCAATAAAAAATTTTTTGATAAAAAATCATAATAAAAATTTAAAAAAACATATCTCTATGCATTATTATTGAGAACTTTTGGATTTGATGTAATTATCCGGTAATGAGAGATGAATATCAAGTGCACTTGATATTCGGTTCAGTTTAATTTCGGTTTTTTTTAATTTTAATTTAATTATTTTTATAAATAAAAATTAAATCAGACGGAAAATAATCACCGCACTAATTTAATTAGGCATATCCAGACCAAGAAAGAGTCTTTCGAGGGCGAAGAGGCTACTCGAGATCATTATTACCTGCAGGCAGCAGATTTTCAACGTGCTAAAGGCAAAATCCTAATTTGCTGGATGTGTCTCCTTCAGTGCAATGTTATAAATGGCAGCCAGCAAGGCAAGAGAGAATCGTGGGGGGCACTGATAGCAGTGCCCTCGAGCCCAAACTCCTCTTTCGAGATGGCGAGTCCGAAAGGTATTTTATTCGATCACGAGTTAAGAACCCCCCAATGTCTTTAGTCGATCGGTGTAGTTTCGAGCAAAATACACGATATATATAGAGCATGTCATGTGCCAAGTTACTTGAAACATGGTAAAGGGTCCACCGCTTGTTATGCCTGCAGCTCACAGTTCGGTCATTCAGTTCAATACCAAACATAGTTTTGCAAAATCACTTATAACACGACTGTATTGATCGATTGGTAAAATTAGGGCTGAAATAAGAGGTGCTTTATACATTTTTGCAGCACATCTCTTTAGCCTTCCTTTTCCTTCTATTCTAGATTCTAAGATCGTATCCTTGTAGAGATATTTTTAGTTTAAAATTCATTTGGTTCGTAGAATTAGAAGGAAGTGCATTCTTTTAAGCATGTTGTTGGAATTCTAAGAGATTAATTGCATACATCTCTAGCCTTCCTCTTTGTTGATATCCAGTCTATTTTACCCTTTGATATCCAGTCTATTATAGAGCCCGAAATCCTATCCTTGTAGATATATTTTGAGTTTAATTTTTTTTTTTTGTTCGTAGACTTAAAAGGAAGTGCATTCTTTTAAGTGTGTTGTTCAAATCCTAAGAGGTTGAATATACATAATTGTTTGTATAAAGTGACGAGTAGCAAAACCATAAGGATAAAAGATTTATTATTGACAAGAAAAGATTTCTAGCCTCCTTTTCTTCTCAGTAAATACCATAACTATAATATATGGCCCTCGCTTCATCATATGTCGAGTAATTTTTATTTTCATTATAAAAAAAAAATGTGCACACAATTACAACATTTTTTTTTTTTTGGCAAAACAAAACAATTATAATCGCATATCAAAAATCATATACAAACATTTAATTAAATAAATTAAAAATTATTTGTTATAATAAATAAAAATCATTGATTAATTTAAATTGAGAATTATAGTCGAATATATATATATATATATATATATATATATATATATATATATATATATATATATATATATATATATATATATATAAGTATTGAGGCAATAGCATTTTTTTTCATTAAACCTTATACTAGAACATCACATTCCCCTTTTATCCCTTCCATTTGGTTTTTTTGCCCCACTATTTTCATACTTTTAGTTTTTAAACTAACACATGAATATTTTATTTCATGTTTTTAAAATCCAAAGTCATCCTTTTAATTCCAAAACTTGATTTACTCATTTAACATAATAGTTTCCTTATTAATTTTGTGGATTTTATCCAGGGGTTTACACGTGTGGGCCCACCCACGCGTCTGGCCTGCGAGCCAAGTCTTTTTCCTAATATTAGAGGACGTGTCGTCCACCTTTTAATTTTTTTAAATAAAACAAAAAACATGTCATCCGCTAGTCTAGTTTTTAGTGATAGAACTATTTAAAATTCATAAAATACAACTATTTAACACCAAAATCAACATTTTACATGGCTCAACATGTATTAAAGCAAGTTGATAAGCTCGTTGGACTTGGACTAAAAACCAAGCTTACAATACAATAGACAAGGAACAAGAATTTGGGTGTGGTCCTACCAGGGCACTAATAGCACTAAAAAAAGACGCAATTTGCAACCGGTTTGCTATTGAAAATAAAGTTATTAATATTTATAATTGAATTTTTACCTTAGTTAAAAAAAATTTTAATTCTTTTTTTTTGGAATCGTTTTGTGAAAAATAAATGCACTTGCAAATGCCAAAAATCTTAGTTCTATCATAATGGATCAATGTATTGTGTACTAAAACCCATTTACCCAAAAGGCTTATGGATAAAGAAGCCGAAAAAAAGATGATCCATCATAAAAGCTCAACAGAGGTCAAAACCCATGGAAAAGAGGTTAGCACGATGTTGAACCCAACTTTCTTGGATTTAGCAACGTGCTAAACCCAAACGCTTGAGGACTTGGCTACGCGCTAGGCTAAAACACTTGTAGGTCTGGCAAGATGCTAGACTCAATTCCCTTGAGCTCAGCTACATGCTAGGCCCAAATGCTTGTGGGTCTGACAAGGTGCCAAACCAACTCTCTTGGGCTCGACTATGTGCCAAGACAAAGCTCTTGTGGATTTGGTAAAATGTCAAACCCAACTCCCTTGAACTTGACTACACTCTAAATCCATGTGCCTTTAAACCTAGATAGACTCTAGACTCAATATTATTGGGTATAGGATTGTCCTAGACCATAATGTACAATAGAATAACCTAGGGTTAACATCTCCTTACACTTTAGTTATGTAAGTATCCCCTAGGAACTGGTTATGTGTCAATCAACATTAATATTAATTATAAGGGTTGATTCTATCAACATTAATGTTAGGTATGAAATTATATAGGATTTTCTTCTATAGGCACGTGGTATTTCCATCAACTTAATGTTGATGTAAGGAACTCCCTCTCAACTTGGATATTAAAAAAAAAAAGATTTTCGACCACTCGAACAAAAAGAAGAAAGTTTAAGAAACAAGTGTTATAAATACTCTTTGAACGATCCAAGTAAGTGGTTCATAATCTTCACTCATTTATAACATATTCTCAGTATTTATCATATACGAACTAAGAACAAATATTCTTATTCTTAGAATCTAATACTTATTTAGGCTCTGTTTGTTTGCTGGAAAGTTATTTTCTTTTGGAAAGTGGTTTCCATGGAAAGTGAATTCTTGTAAAGTGAATTATTTTCCGATGTTTGGTAGTGTTATGGAAAATGAACTGGAAAACATTTTCCAGTGTTTGGTTATGTTATGGAAAATGAATTGGAAAATAATTTATTAATAAATTAATTTTTTTAAGTTTATCTAATATATATATAATATTTAATATAAATATTTAATCACTTACAATAAAAGAATGAAATCTAAAAAGTATAATGATGAATTTTTTTTATTATATCCTATATTCATATATAGCTTATTTTATAAAATATAACTATATATGTTATATCTATTATAGAGAAATAACCTTGTGAAATATTTCTTAAGTAAAACCTATTAATATATTTTTTTCAATTTGAAAAGCTTAAAATAAGTTTTTTTTTCATATGAAGAAAGCCAAATTAGTTTATGGTAAAATTTAGATATTTGGTTTTTTTTTGTATGAAGATTTTCTTAAAAGATAAATAAATACAAAAATATTTTGATGGGTTTTTTGGATAAAGATTTTTTTTTTTACGGGTATAGGCAATTATCCCTTTAATATCCCTTTAATATATATCAAATAAGCATCAAGAAATAAATATAAATATCTAACATCAAACATAGTCATGCATAAATATTAAGTTTCGATGTCATATACATACATATTAGTTCAAATTAACAAACATGAACATGCTAGACCGAATTAAACAAGTAAACATACTTGTCAAATAACAAACATATACTTTCTTATCATAGTCAAATCATCTTAGCAAGCAGGCCTGTAGTAGTGTTGATTAACAAAGTTCTGAATCCAAATTTTCCTCAAATTAGCATTTTTTGTCATAAATGCTTTTGTCAACATTTCATTTTGGACCAAGTGATCAAATGCATCCACAAGAATGATCTCATCAAAGCCTTCAATTTTCATCACTTCTGTATACAGCACACTAACATCAAGTTGATTTTTGCTGAATTGCAAATGCTACATCTCCAATCTGTTTAAACAACTTTTCAACACCATCATCTTCATACATGCGATTTCTCTTCCTATGTTGCCTCTTTTGTGTACTAGAGAAAAATGTCTCTTTTTCCTTAGAAGTTTCTTCATATTCCCCTTCATTTTCAATTGAAATTGATTGCTCTTCAGTGTTCTCTTCCAAGTTGACATTAGCATATGATTTGACATAATTTCTGGTTGTCATGTCTTTTCCAACAACAATTGTCATTGCCTCATACATATCAAGTTTTTCGTTGAGCTACTTGTCATGATTAGGATGTGCCTGTTCATAAAGTTTAGAATATGCAATTTTTTAGTTTCTTGTATAACATTTTAGAAACAAAAGTAAATATAAAAATTACAAAGAGTATAAATATTTATATACCTTTACTTCTTCATTATATACTTCTTTCAAAACTGTAATCATCTTCAAACAATCATCCCAGCCAAAACCAATTTTATTTTTAAGTTTGGTTATTATTCCCCATTCTTTTTTCACAGTCTTGAGATGATTGTCCACATGTTTAAGCTCGCATTGCACGTTGAACTTTTGACTAATTTCTATAGCCACTTTAACAAAAGATTCTGCTTTAAAGGTGGAAGAATGTTTGCTTCTTTTAAGTGCCTCCTCAGCTAATATCTCAAGTAACATGTGAGACATAGGCTTAGATCATGTGAAGTGTTTGCCCTTGCATTTTTCATTCCGTGTGGAACTCATTTCTACAAAAAAAAAATTTAAAAATTTATACAAAATAAAATCATACAATATTTAGATTTAGTAAATTTCATATAAAAACTACAATTAATATTTAAAAGAGAATACATAAAATACATAAGAATTTATAATAAAGTCAACATCTACTCCAAATACATAACAAAGATAATATAAACTCAAGCAAGACATAATAAAAACAAACACATATAATTAACACTCAATTATTAGTTTCTTTAAGTGCTATAATCATTCCACATGATTGATGCAATCATTTCTCTTTTTGTTATCCACTCCCTATTTTCTTCCCTTTCCTTTCATTGACTTAAGTTGATTGTTCGTCTGATTGGTTCACTTTCCGAACATATTTCTTCCATAAAAAAGTCATAAGGATCAACTCCCATTATGTGATTATGAATAATACAACATGCAAGCACAACATCTACTTGTGTTTCATAAGACTAAAAAGATTTCCCATCAATTGATCTAAAACGACTTTTCAAAATACCAAACTCTTGCTCAATAACGATTCTCAATGAAGAGTATCGAAGATTAAATAGCTCCTTTTCATTTTCTGGTGAACGTTTTGTAAACTTATTCAAGTGATATTGAACTCCACAAAAATGAGAAATGATTCCTTTTCAAATACCGTAACCAGCATCACCAAGATAATATTTCCCTACAAATTTTTTTAAAAAAAACCTATTAATATCTTTATCTAATAAGACATTTTATATGTTTATTGCATATAATACATACTTTATTATATACCTTCTGGAATTTTTAGACCACTAAGTCTTGATAATGCATCACCTAAAACCCGTGAATCATGTGCACTTCCTTCCCAGCCAGCTAAAACATATATAAACTTCAAATTAAAATTTATAGTTGCCAAAACATTTTGTGTTGTTCCTTCTTTTCGACCTCGAAACTTTCCTTGAATCTCAACAGGAACATGGGTACCATCAATTGCTCCTACACAATCTTATATAAACATGAAAAAATAATTTATAACCTTTTCTTCTAAATGTAATTAATTAATATATAAAAATATTGATATTGTTCTCATACCTTAAAATAAGAATAGAATCTTCGATTATTCATTATCTCTGCTGGAACTGTATCCTCTGGATCTTTAATAAGGTGTTTGTATAACTTAAGAACTGCTTTTAAAACAATTCTAAAGTAACGATGGATAGTTTCAACAGACCTATAGTATGTACCACTAATAAAATGAAATCTTTGGTTTTGGCCTATAATTTGTAAGAACACAATTACTTACTCCCTAATAGACACATTTTGAGTTGATCGTAATAGGTCACGACTTTTGAGAACATCACACAATCTATATAAGACAACAGGTTTCATACGAATTTGTTCAACGCAATGTCTATCACCTCGATTCAAAATGCTGTCAATATAGAATTCTCGTTGAGCAATTGCATTATACGTGGTTCTCTTGGTATATAAATTCTATTTCTTTCTTTTTCAATAATAGCTACCCCTATAGCTATCACAGTTATAGCTACTCTCATACATGCTGCATGAATTATCTTACTATCCATAACATGAAAGTGAAGTTTTCTGATAACAAAACCTAAAAATTTAGGGAAATAATTATTAAAAAAAGCATATAAAATACTTACACAATCAATATAATAAATTATGCTCAAAGAAGCTGACAATGTATAATAGTTATGGCAATGATATCTGATTCCCTAAACAAACAAGATCTTAAAATATATTATTTAAGACCATAAAATTCAATTTCTCAATGATAAAACCGTTTTGAAAATTATACAATTCATAAGTTCCCAACGATCAATAGACATTGCGCAATGAAATCCATATAATTACTAGCATGGTCTCATAAATTTATCCATATGTAACAAATATAATCAAACACTGATCATGAATTAATCAAAGCAAAATAAAACAAGCACATATATACATTTATAAATATAGCAAAATAAAGCAATAATTGTGGCTAAAATCACGCTTTTTCTATGATGGAGGTGTTATCCATGTTTTTATGTTTAGGTTCTGTTATCTAATTCCCCTTATTAAACTTCCTCCCGGTCGGCTCCCCTCTAATAACAGGTTCTCTAATTCTCTAATTCCCCTGTTGCCTCTCGGTTTCTTTAATTCCCTTGTTCTCTCTATTCTCTCTCACCATTTGTTCTCTCTCGACATTCCCCTGTTCTTCCTCTTTCTGTGCACAAAGAAGCATGACAAAGATCAAAGATTCAAGGGGCAAGAGAGCTAGACCTCAAAGACCTGCTCCTCCTTCCCAGTTCTCCTCCCTCTCTCCCTTGGCTACTTGTATTGATAACGCTTGGACTTGAGAAAAAAAAGAGAGCAAGGGTTGATTTTCAACACATTCATTGATTTCCCCCCTACTTTGCCTCTCTCTCTTTGTGCTTCCACCCGGGCATAATCCCTTGGTTATGTTATGGAAACAATATTATATTTTTGAGAGGGGAGTGGATATGGTGGATGGATCCGGGGACGGGGAAACAAGGTAGGGACTACTTTTTGATGGGGAAGTTTGGGGATTTTGTTATCTGTGAGTTTTTTTGGTTTGTTTGGTTACAAACGTGAGCTGCCGAACGTGAGTGATGAAGAAGAAAACCATGTCATGGAAGAAATGTGATTTTTATGGCTTGCTTGATGAATTTGGTTTGTTTAGTTTCTGTGAACTAGCCGAATGTGATGAGGTAAGATGAAGAAGAAAAATGTGTTATGGAAAAAATGTGACAGGTAGCAGATTTATCATGATTTGTTTGAACAGCATGGAAAAAAACACAAAGAAACACAGTTTTGTTCGGAACAAACACAGCAAATTAAACAAGAAGATCAAAGGATTTATGTCATAATTCTTACAAATCTAAACGAAGAAGATAAAAACATAAAGGAAATAATAGAGAAAAAAATACCTGAAATAAGAGAAATATGCTTCAATTGTTCCTGCTTCAATTGTTTTCGAAAAGAGACAAAGAGAGACAGTGATTTGATAAGATGTGTTTAATGTAAAGAAAGGAAAGTGTTTTCCTTTCCTTATCAAAAGGAAAACACTTTCCTCTGATTAAAGTTACTTTTTTCTTTTGATTGGAATTAACTTTCCTTTGACTAGCTTTCCGTATTGCTATCAAACATGGAAAAATAAGACAAATGAATTCCAAGAATTTGTTTTCCTGAAAACAAACAAGGCATTAATAAAACTCATCACTGACTTAATCATGAGAGGATTCTAAAATCCCACCAACAAGAACTATTTTGCAGGAATCCATATCTTTTTCACCAACCTTCTAAATCCTCATGAAAAATAGAAAATTGACATAAACTTCTGATCATCTATTATCTAAATTCTTAAAAACTCAAATTCCCTAACAAGTTGAATTATGGATCATCATTCGTAACTAGTTTTTGTACATGTGATTGTCAATTTTTTAAAAAAAATTAGTTCTCTTCTGTTTTTAGATTTACAACAATCTACCTCTATTTTTCGAAAAAGAAACAAGAGCTGAAAACTTATAAAAAAGGGAAAGAAAAGGAAAAACAACGAAAGTTTTTGTTAACTATTCATTAAGGAGCCATGTTGAAACTTTTTAAAAAACTATAAAATTAAACTTCTTGAAGATTAAATAATAAAGCGAAGGGGAATATTGGTGAATTCGTAGGAGCCAAAATGTAAAGAAGAAATAAGTAGGCAAGTTGAGAGGATACATCAAGGCCGGTTGTTTGATATTATCGTGGTTTTTGTTTTTGTCATTTTCAAATTTTGGAAATAATAGCAAATTTCAAGACTTGTTTGATATTATTGTTTTTTTTTTAATTTTTATTATTTTCAAATTCTGGAAACAAGAACAAAGAATTGTTTGTTTTTATTTTTGTAGTCATTACTTAATTCTTATTGATTCTCGTAGCTTAACAAAAGTAGAGAATCAATTCCTGCCATTTCATAATTAATTAATTAATTCTTGATGAACTCATTGACAAATCAATTATCTCTTATACCTAAAACTTCTTGTAGTTATTTGTTGGCACGATTAAATATATCTCATTACAGAACTGAACGAGAGAGATAGATCCCAAACCAGTTCAGGACTGAGGATAGTTGAAAGATATGAGCTCAGTTGTTTCCTATCAATGTCAACACTGTCAGTCATGATCTGAGGATCGGAGTATATTAGTTTCAGGGTATTGTTTGATTTGAATTAACATAGCTTTTCAAGATCCAGCTATAACTTGATAGAGCTAAACTCACTTTGCTTTTTGCAGAAAGGATCTGCAACTTGGAAAATGATTAAAAATGATGAGAACGAGTTCCGAAGAAAGGACAGAATCATCTCAGAGCTAGAAGAGCAGCTGGAAGTGACAAAACTTGATAACAGATGTCAAACTCATAAAGAAGAGATATCCATTTAAGCATCGAGTGGATGATATTTCTTATGAGCAGAAGATATTTCTTATGAGCTTCCTTAACGAGCATCACCTTCAGAAAACTCTATTTGCAAATGATGCAGAAATACAGAATCTAATTTCTGAGAAAAAGGTTGAAACTGTTGGCTGCTTATTTGACTTCTACCATTAGTGAATATTGGTTTCTGAATGCTTCATACTCAGGCATTGCATGGTGAGGTGGGGCGTTTAGCAATAATATTACAGAAGATTCAGGAGACTGCTGTAAATATGAATGAAGAGGTTAGAGAAAGATTCCATTTTCTACTTCACTATATGATTCTGTCAAGTTAAAGCTATTTCTGTTTCAATCCTATTCCTAAGAACCTTTCAAGTATCACAATGAATCCTTTTAGTACTTTGTTGATGGTATAAAATATCTCATGGATCCGCATGACTTACTTTTATTATGGCATATGAGTGAAGAGCTAATCTAAAAGCTTGCTGTTCCCTATAATTTCTGTTTGTAGATTTAAACTTGTCAATTTGCCTGTTGGTTTGTTGACATTGTTCAGCTGTTGACTAAACTTCTATGTCAGGATAAAAGGGTATTCTCCCCATTACTAGAGTTCCAAGACGACTCTGATATGGTAGTGACAGAGGAAGATACTGACAGGTAATTGAACAAGCTTCTTGTCGACGCAAGTTTCCAAGTTATGGAATAAGTTTCTTTTTTGAAATTACTGTATTATCAAAAGCTAAAATGGCATGCATAAAAACCCATCAAAACCATCTTTCTCCCAGTCGAAGAACCTGTCAGAGTAGATTATTTGTTTGATCCCAGAATATATCCTTTTACAGCAGAGTGTCAAAAAAATGATTGTAGCCTTGGAAAACTCAGTAAGATCCATCTCCAAACAAAGCTTCCAGTATGGACACAGGAGAAAATCGAGGTTTCATCTTCCTTCTCCGTGTTGTTTTCTGCTCTAGGGCTTGGTCATTTGGTAGCTGACATGTAAATGGAAGTTCATATTGTTACCTTATTCATAGACCTGTAAGCTATAGTCTACCATGAATTTCTATACAACCTGGTATTTCTGTACTTGAAAGAAATTTGGCTGGGATCTCTGTGATAAGACAGCTTCTAAACCAGGTAACGTACGTTGATAGGTTCACCACTTAGATTCTTAGCGTTCAACAACCCAGGCGGAAACCTCAGAAGATCCAGGCTAAGCATGAACTTTTTTCATTTTAGGATATTGGCTCTGTAAGTACAGTCGGCACCCTGCTTTGCGTAGGCCTGCAGGCTGTGCTTGTGTGTGTGTGTGTGTGTGTTTTGGTGCTTGATTGTTTATGCTTAACTGAGCTACAATTAGTCCCAAAATAATCAAAATACACATTTCATTCATCTGCATGCTGAATGCTGTAATCAGATTGTTTTCCAGTTTGATGCTTGCCACAGTTGCATTTACTTTGGAGTTGGCGTTTGAGGCTGCTATTCTCTCCCGGATGATGCAGACACTGTTATTTTGTTATCCAAGCTCCATTTTAGTACAGCCCATGCTCGTTTTTCTTAAATTCGAAATTATCCTTCGATCTTTTAGACTTTGAACTTTTATATATATATTTTTATAAACATAAATTAGATATAAATTACTTATGAAAAATAAAATAAATTTATTTATTCTTAAGATGAAAAGAATTTTTACTTATTTGGAAAATAAAACAATAATTTTATTTAAGAGGGTAATCAAATATATTAGTAAATAAATAAATTAGTAATTAAATATAGTAATAAAAATAAATATTTAAAAATAATTATACGAAAAACTATATTATTTATAAAAAGGAAATAAATAAAACAATATAAAATGATTACTTATTTAACATAAATTAGTTATATGACTTGAATAAAATTAAAAAGAGTTAGATTATTATTTTTTATGTTTATATACACGAGAAATTATAAAGGCACTAAGCCTTGTTGTTTTATCTTGTTTCCTACCAACCGATCACAAAACAAAACAATGGTTCAATCTAATCCAGCGTGCACCAAACTAAAAGGAAGATAGCTATTGCTAATGCCTGTCCAACCCAATCTTATCCTCTTACTGTATCCAGCGTACTAAATGCACTCTAACTAGGACGACAAATTGTGCAATTAATATCGAAATTAAAAAAAAAATTGGTGAATTAGCATAGTGATAAAAAGTTTTTGTAAAATATAATATTTTAAAATATTACAATTGAGAATGGTGATATTTAATTAATGTCATGATTCACAATTACAGCATGTAATTTATGTTTTGATTCAAAATTATGATATTAATTAAATATTGTGGTTTTAAACCGCAACATCAATTAAATTTTAATAGTCATTCCACGAAGATTCCAACAACAAACCTTCCATGTATCTAAATTTAATAAAAAATAATTATTTTGAGATTTATTATTTAGTTTTTTAATCTTATATTTAATTTAGTTAACAATGTTAGAGAGTAAGAAATTTTCTAATTTTAACAAAATTTGAACAAAGTTTCTCTTAATTAGAAACTATACACAAAATTTTATATCGCTTAAAAATACTTGTAAAGAACCATATAACCAAATATAATAAATTATCATATTTTATAATCACAAGTAGCCTCGGGAATGCAAATAAATAAATATACATGTTAAAGGAATCTCAAATGCTTAATTAATATAAAATTCTAATAATTGAAATATCAAAATATGCCAACATAACTCATTTATTTATTAATATCTACGTTGTTTATTGGATGATCCGAGTTTGTCAATAAGACGACTCCATCTTACTCCTGCTTTTGCTTTTGTGGCCTCGTCTTCTGTCATGGCATCATCAAGAGTTAAGTTCTCTTTAAAAGTATCAAGTCCATTGCGATAAACATTAAACCATTGAGATGTATATGTGTATTCTTCATTTTCTTTATCAATATTACAAAGCACAGATAAGACCTTCCATCCCTCTCGTAGCAGCAAGCCAACCTAATATTCATAAAATATTAATGTTAAATTAAAAGATCAATAAATAAAACTCAATATTTAACATGTATTAATTCTAAAAAGATTTGATTACTTATGATATTTTGAATATGCTGGGCATAATGCTCGTATTGTATATATATAGGTGGAGGAACTTGCTTGGGATTTGGTATAATGACCCAACATGTGATACTCATGTACCAAATCATATACTCCTCATTTGTAATCACAAGATGCATCTCTATAAATATCTCATTCTTTCATACATTTCACTATGATACATAAGCTCCAAGGTGGTTTAACCAATCATAATCATTATTTATACCCCGATAATTTATGGCATGCAACGTATAACTCATATTAATATTGGTTGGAATGTGATGTCTATAGTTGAACTGTTGCATTACTCGATCTGGGCAATGCAGCTCAACCATCTTAAAAATTATCAACAGGAAAATTGATGTCTATATGTTTATCTCGCTAGTGCAAACAACTAAAACAATTGCTAATACAGGGTTCATATGACTTGTAGAAGACAAATATCATAAATATTAAACAACAATAACTTGTTGAAGTGAATTGTCCTGAGCAAATGGTTTGAAAAATACATGGATAGATTGTTGTATATCCAGCTCGCTCTAATAAAATAAAACACGTGTTGGATTATCACAAATAGTCTACTACTACATCACCTAACATTACAAATATGTTTGTTGCATTCCATTTTAAAGTTACAATTAGAAAATATAAATGCATATAATTGCAAAACACACATTGTAATACTTGTTTCTTAGTGGGAGTTGAAATATAAACCCCATAGTCTGGATAGTCATAAGTGACAATCCAGGCATTTAGGGTCGACCCATATGAAGATGCTCTTAGGACCATACATGTTATTAAGTAAAAAACAAGTTGTTTATTTTGTGTTAACAACAAACATTTAAAATGCCAATTGCTATTTTGATTTATTTGATTCATACTTGTAGAAGTAGCAGACATCGCCTTACCTATTTGGCTCTCTTCATGCATGTAAGATATAGATGTGTGTACAAGCATTAAAAAAAAACAGATCCTAATATTAAAATCATCTAGAAGCCTCGAATAAATTAAAACACATATCTCTCGGTGAGGTATGTGAATAACACATTACCAAATACATGTAATCTATATGCATTGGCATTCATACATAACACATTAAGATTATCATACTAATTTATATACTTAATAAATAACACATTCAAATCATAATTTAATAGATGCCTATATAAGACCTCGTCATTAGCATCATTTAATGATGTGGTAAATATCTCCTCATTAAGATGTATGCTACCTTTCTTCAATTCAGAAAGAAGGGGTGCCAATTAAAATGCACGCATGTATAATATAATTTGATTACACACGCTAGTAAATATGATTGCACGTCCATCAATAGAAAGTCCAAGCAAAACTACAATGTCATGTAGTGTCGGTGTTGTTTCCCTATACCTAAGATAGAATGTGTGTGTCTCATATCCTCAATTAGTACATCTTCAATTAGTACATGGATCAAGTCATGGTCAAGCTTGATATGCTCTAGGATGTATAAAAAATCAACCTGGAATATATATGGTTGAACTCACTCATGTAGTTTCACTTGCTAACGTCTCGTCATCTCTATTGTCACTAAACTCGGAATAGTCAAATCTATATTGATCGGCAAATGGATTGTCAAACATAGTATTATCAATCCTTTTTAGCAAATCATTCGACAATAAACAATTTTTCCTTCTACTAACTGACTTTGAAGGATTGTGAGGCACTTATACATATTCGACTAGAAGTTGGGACACACAAAGATTTTGGTTAATTACTCACATACAATTCAATCATGTTCAATTCACTTTGGATGAAAAAAATCAATCATTGTTTTAAAATTGTCATCACATCTAATCGATACATGATAATATTATTCTTCACCAATTTGGCACCTCTAAATTATTTCAACATCAATGTTATTATAATTTCACCTAAGTCCATGACAAATAGTTTCTTTTAGTTTTGTATATGTCATGCCTAAATTATCATTTAAAAACAAGTTGCTCCCACTATTATATATGATTATATTGTTCATATAAAAAACAATAGTATCACAGTAATGACATAACATAAATATGTTATAAGATATTCCGTAAAAAAAATAACAATAATTTTATTTTAACTAAACCAAATATAAATTCATAGTAATGTAGTATGTTTACTTTGCTTCTAGGACTAGAAAAGAGGTTAGGGCATAGGCATTATGGGTGGCAACAACAACAAATTTTGAAGAGAGAAACATTTAAGGATGCTTGAAGACTAAAATGAGTTTAATTTTTGGGTGTTTTAAAGAGAAAAAAAGTGATTTGTGGGGTTTTAGATAGATAAAGACCGGGAACATTGGTTTTGAGAGGGAAAGGACTCTGTTATGTTCTTTAAACTAGTAAGAGTTTAAATTTTAGGATATATCATGCTTGGATATAACAATATCCAGTAAATATTGTCTTTTAGAAATATGATAAAATAAAAACGAGTTATTTCTTTTTTGTTTCTTTTCAAATAGTATTATCCCGTGAAGTTTCATATAGCTTTGCTAATTTAAAAAAAAAAAAAAAAATCCTCCATGTACTTCATGCCGAAAGGGCAAAGTCGCTAGTGATGTGATAGAGTTGCACAGGACAAGCAGATGCCGAGAAAGTGAAGTGAGTGTAGTCTATAAAGTACTGCAGC
>Ga0325404_1001615_pt1 | contig 23883 bp, 10 predicted proteins | sample PopdelMetagenome_18_FD_205664 | JGI IMG/M metagenome (GOLD analysis project Ga0325404, IMG submission 205664) | Populus deltoides microbial communities from Bellville, Georgia, United States - Xylem-Control-R1 | ecosystem: Host-associated > Plants > Phyllosphere > Stem > Wood/Secondary xylem...
GGCTAAGATTGACATTAAAACCTTAAGTGTTTGATGGTTGAAGTTTGCACACAACATAAGGCAAGTTTGGGCTTGAAATAGATCATATGATATTCTTTTCTAGAATTGGAATAGAATTGATTTTTGGAGCAAATTTGGAGCACTTATTTGAACCAAGATTTTCTTCAATCTTCAACTAAATTTCTCTTCAATTCTTTGTTCCGAATTCCGACGTTAAATTTTCTGAAATAATTCATTTAAGCTCCAAAAACCTATCGAAACATTAAAACAAACTTCATTACTAAAAAGCACATCAATTATTATAAAAAACCCAAATAAAAACAATAAATACATATGTAAAATAAGAGACTTAATGATACTTTTGATGCACAATCAGTAGTGAGGTTGGTTACCAAGTCCTTAAACTCACCATAAAGGCCACAAAACATATAGAGGTTAAAGTCTTCAAGGGAGATAGGCCGACCAAGAGCAACCAATTCATCAAATAATGGTTTTTATTTGCTGCATGTACATAGCAACACCTTGTCGAACATCTTGAAAAGACCCATGAAGTTGCATAATATGAGAATTAGATGGAGAGTTAACTTTCTCAAGAGTGCGCCAAACATAATGAGAGGTCTAGCAATCTACCACAAGGTGTAGTATATCTAGAAAACGAGAAAAGAGTAATGCGCTCAAAATAAGTTGATCATGTTGCTTCCAACAAAGAAAATAAGGGTTGATTGCCAAAGAAGAACCAATAGAACTTTCAGAAACATAAAAAGGAGGACACGACACAAAACCATCAATATAGTGGAAGACACACTAACCAATAAGATATGACTTCATCTGCATTCTTTAGTAGAGATAATTGGTGTTCGTAAGCTTCAACGAAACAACTTGCTAAGGGTTGGACAAAGCAACTATAATTGGAGTTGATGTCCTTATAATATGAAGATGAACGACAGAAACATGAGAAGAAGAACCAATTTTCTGCTCTGCAAGAGAATGAGGTTATTGTTATGGGAAGGCACCATCAGTAGTAGCTTGTGAGTGGTCGGTCAACTGGGTTGCAGTGCTAATTTGGTGGAGGGAGAAGTCGGCAAAACAGAGTCCATTTGAGAGAGGGAGAGAGGAGTTTTGATGTGTTAAGGCTCTGATATCAAGTTTAGAAGAAATAGGAGGTTTAACCTATTAATTAACCAACCTTTCTTATTTATATATGTATAGCAATATACAATAGTAAAGATAGAGATTACAACACTGGAGTAGTCCTATAGTATTTCCTATATATATATATTCCAAAATAATATAATATTAAATAACATAGGAATAATAATAAATATAATAAGTATAATAAAAATAAAATTTTAATCAATCAACAAATTATTGATTAATTTTTTTAAATAGTCTCCTAAAATACAAGCTAAACACCTGTATTTATACTATTGTTAGACCTAAACTAATTAATTTTTATTTATTGAACTAAATGCTTTCTAAACTAAATAGAAAGAATAAAAGCACCATAAATTTAAATACTTTTCTAAACTAAATAGAAATAAAAATAACAACGGAAAAAAATTTCTTCCTTTAAAAATCCTCTTGTAATTTGTTTTTTCTGATGATAGGGAACTCGTCCTCAAGTTCAAATTACTTTTGCATCAATCTCATGGATTTCTAATCAAAACTCTCAATCCATTTTTCTTTTTTCACTTAAAATGTATAATAATTTTAGATATCAACTTAAATCCTTTCATCTCAATGATAATTATACTAATCAAAAGTTGTCTTCTCTACTAATGTCTTTCAAATGGGGTCTGAAAATTAGCTATGGATATCCATGATCATTATCCCATTCTCCTTCAATTTTTTCTTCTTCATTTCTCCTAATTGAGGAGATAATTCTTCAACTTGCTTTTGCAACTTTATCACTGTTAGTCAAAACATAAATTATATTATTTTTCTTTGTATCATTAGCTCCTGAACATCTATTTTCTGAGAGAAAACCTCCACATCCCCTCTTACATGAGCACGTATTGTTTTGCAACAACATCTACCAACAATGCTTATTCAATAACACACAATAACTGACCATCAAGAGTCTTTGGGCTTTGATATCCACTAACACAACTTTGATACCAACTGACACTAACAAAAACAATACAAGAAAGACAAGAAGCACAAGCAACACAAAAATCTGTCGAACAAAGTCACCACTCCAAAACCCTCATTCAAAATTTTATAACTTAATATTTCTCTAGTAGTCTCCTAAAATTCAAGTTAAGAAACTCTATTTATACTAGTCCTAGGCCTAAATAAGAAAAAAAAATTCTAAACTAAATAAGAAAAAAAAATTTCTAAACTAAAAGAAAAATAATGAAAACATCATAAAGAATAATATTTTTCTGAACTAAATAGCAATAAAAATAACTAAAAAAAACTTCCTCTAAAAATCATCCAACATCAACAATCCAGGTCTTTCTATCGAGATGCTAGTGTGGGCCTTGTAAAAATTAGGTAATTAAGTTAATTGGAGATTGGATGTTGGAAGTTTTTTAGTGTGTGTATGTGTATTTGTTGAGAGAGAGAGAGAGAGAGAGAGAGAGAGTTTATTACATCTCCACTTTAACAAATATTTTATTTTGAACTCTAATTAATAAGTGTTAGAGTATTCTAGAAGGAGACAAATGCTTCTGTTAACAATATTCTAAATGATCACCATTTCTTCATTATAGATTGAGAAGATGTTGCCAATGTATCTATTAATTAAACACGCTAATATTCTCTAATATCAATTGACATAACATATGACATAGAGTTCCTCAATCCCTAAAATTTTATGGTTTTAAACTATAGAGAATAAAACTAGGTTATTGTTCAATAATGATGTCTGACACCATTTTTCCAAGAAAATAAAAATAAGGAATATAAAAAGTGAATTTTATCTTCAAATGTAGTATTTTTTCAAATGGAAAAAAAGAAAATATGTCTTCATCCTTTTATCATAAAGTTTGAAGTTGGAAAACATCTTTTATATATTTTTAAATGCTTCTCATTCATCCTCTTTGTTGGAAAACATTATTCTCCAAGGTTTTCTGATCTTAATGAAATTTTTAAACCAAAAATAGCCTTTCACTTTTCAACTTAATTACAATTATACCCCCATATACGTGTGTGCGTGTGTGAATTGCCCTATCCTTTTTAACGCATTCTTCTCCTTCTCCATTCTCAACCCACCATTCTTCACTAGAAGCATGCATAAAAAACCACCAGCAGCTGTGCTTCCAGAAGCGGTAGTAGCAACGCTTCCAATAATAATAGCAATAACAACACTTCCATTATTAGCAGTGGTAGCGCTTGTTTGATGTGTTGTCCATGTTATTATGGGAATCAAGAATATGGTTGTTTGAAAAGACGTCAAAGATACAACAGTTAAGGAAATACCCGCTGTCAAAGTGGATATATACCATGGGATTAGACCTTCGTTCACTAGCATTTACGAGAAAATCTACATCTGATTTGAATTCCTCAGGTCGTCCCTCGAACCTCTTAATACAGGGAAAAATCTGCCCAGAACCTTGACTGAGCTCCCTGGTATGGATCTGAAGGCAACAAATTAAGGAGCCTTGTCCTTCCACGCCTCATCAATATATATACTGAACAATGCTAAGTGACTCGCAAACAGGTTTCCCATTATGGACAAGAACTGGGATTTTTTTGTGAACATGATTCGTTTGAAGAAGTAAAGCACTTTTGTTCCTCAAATCTTGTTCACTGTACTCGTATTTTACACCCTTTTCAGCCAATTCTATTCTCACTCTCGCACCAAATGGACTTGCCCAGAAATTCAACAGGGTTACTTGATCACCAGCCATTCTTGAAGTGAAAAAGAAGATTCTTGAAGTAAAGTAACGCTTCTTTGTTTTCTTGGACTAAAAAGGCCGTGGTTTGTCATTGTGGAAATGCGAATATTTATAGTAAGAAAGGGCTGATGCGAGTATGGCCGGTTTTCCAGAGTTGTCTTATTGATTGCATGACATAGACGTGTTGAACAAAGAGATGCAAGCCTCTTTATACTTAAAGGAAAACATTACAAAGAGAAAAACCACATCCTAATTCAGGCACAATAAAGTACCTCAGAACATTACAGGCACAACTAAGTGCCAGCCTTATTTGAAACATAAATCACACACAACATAAGTACAACTTCTCAACGGGAAATAGCTCCTCCTTGCCTTCGGATGCATATTACTCAAGCCCAAGCATCTTTCTCCTCATCACAACGAAATCAGAGACTTTCTGTGGATCTTCAAGAGACTTGGATACACTCTCTTTCTCCAAGCACCTCTTACAGTAAGCAATCAGCTTTGGACAGACAGCCTCTATATTGAAGTTGCCGACTGTTTCATAGGCATAAAACCAGCAATAGAAAGGAACCAGTGCTACATCAACGTAGCCGAGGGTCTCGCCACCAAAATAAGGCTTGTCTCCAAGCTCCCCTTCCAAAAGCTTGAGGCTGTCGATGAAATCCTTCTTGGCTGCCTCCTGATCTTCTCCTTTTGTTGTCCATATCTTCCTCCCAAGGTCATATAACTGAAGGTTCATATCACGCCATTGCATAACAAATTAGTATAATGGTGACCACACGAGTATTTTACTATTCTAAAATAATTAGGTAAAAGTTTTGGCAAATACATCCAATGAAAATAACAGTTCAAAAAAACTATATTTTCAAATATATATCAATTTTATACACAATTATTATTATTATTAAAAATAATAGTTGTTTAATAAAAAATCAAAATATACATCCCATTCAAATTAATTTATATATACAAAAATCAACCCCAAAATGTTATTAACATATTTTATTTTTTTGACTAAACAATCATTATTTCCAATAATAATTATATAAAAAATTAATATTTAAAAATATAATTGTGTTCAACTATATTATTTTTCTAATATTTTTTTCTAAATCTTGAGACAAACAATTTCTTTTTTCAAAAAAATTCACCGCATATACTTTTTAGAATCACATAAGTCAAAGGTGGTCCCAGTACATCATTTCTGTCTAAAGAGGAGGGCAAAGCCAATCATTGTTAGAGAGGTTAGCTAAATATTTAGCAACAAAGATTTAATTAGTTTTCTGCGCTGAAGTGACTAACAATTTAAGTACGACAAAAGTAAACGGAATTAACAAGAAGGCTAATGACTTTTTTTAATCAAGAAATGCGCACCTTTAGGAAAACCTCATTTTGTCACTATCAATGATATATTCGTAGAAAACCTCAATATTGTCACTATCAATTAATTAAAATATCATCAACTAAGTCCTTAATCTTATCTTTAATGCATCAAATATGAGATTTTTAAAGTTTTCTTGGTGCGTCTTAAAGCAATTGGATCCAATCAATTTGATGATCCTTATACAGAAACATCCTGCCAACCTCGACTTTAATTCTCATGAACTCACAAGAATTAAAAAATAGATCATCAAAAATAAAATGATCAGAAGCCTTAATGGTTAATTTGTTATAAGGAAAAAAAAAAAATCACACCCAAGAACACTTGAAATGAACATCAAACAGACTTTTCCACCATTCCATGTCGAGATCTCTAATTTCTTCATTAATGTGATATTAGTCTTAGGGCTAATTGTAATAGTTATATAAATTTTAATTCTTTCAAACCAATCAAATTGCAATGGGGGTTTAATCAAGTCATACCTCAAAACAAAATCAAAAACCAAAAAAGATGAACCATTTATTTACCAAGGAAAAAAAAAAGGCCATACCTTTTTGTCAACAAAATCTGCCCAGAACCTTGACTGAGCTCTATGGTAAGGATCAGAAGGCAACAAAGGAGCCTTGTCCTTCCACACGTCATCAATATACTGAACAATGATAAGTGACTCACAAATAGGTTTCCCATCATGGACAAGAACTGGGATTCTCTTGTGAACAGGATTCATTTGAAGAAGTAAAGCACTTTTGTTCCTCAAATCTTGTTCACTGTACTCGTACTTTACACCCTTTTCAGCCAATGCTATTCTCACTCTCATACCAAATGGACTTGCCCAGAAATCCAACAGGGTTACTTGATCACCAGCCATTCTTGAAGTGAAAAAGAAGATGCTTGAAGTATCGCTACGCCTCTTGGACTACAAAGGCCGAGTTTGTTAGAGTGGAAACGCTAGTATTTATAGTAAGAAAGGGCTGAAGGGAGTTAATATGGCGGCTTTTCCAGTCGTCTAATTTATTGATTGACATAGACATCTTGAACATTCTAGCAAATTACGTAATCAAGGACCTCATGCTCTCATATGCCTCTTTCCGTATCGTTTTGTTTCCTTCTCCTTCTATAATATATAATTATATACAGTATTCCAGGTCATTCCATGAAGATAATAGTGTCAAGCTTTATCGCATGTTGGTGCGGGGTATAAGAAATCTTCATCTAATTATTTGTTTAGAGTCACTAGAAGATTTGAATATACTTATCTTATTAAAAAAGTTAAAAGTAAAGAATTGATTAGGGCTAAAAAAAATATTAGTACTCCTAGTATATTTTACCTAAAATAAGTTGTATTGAAGGGTCTAAATATGGTTTAAAAGTTTTGATAGATTCTTAATCGATAGTTTGTCTATGACTTAAAATAAATATTTATTTCCATGAATAAATCGACATTTCGAATTTATTATAGACTCGTATGTTCAGATAAATTTTTATGGAAATGATCCATATAGGTGTCCTAACAAGGTTAACCTATCCTAAAAGAAAAAAAGGATTCTTCACAACTCGTATATTGTAGTAAATATTACTCTTAATTAAAATTGATGAATATCTTAAATTAGCCTAAAACTTTTCTAGTCAAGTCCTGGAATTTAAATATTAGCCTACTTTTAGGTCTAACATTTATACTAAAATGTTGACCATTATTTTTCATAAATTAAAAATTTAGAATTATTGAAACATTGTCAAATCCTTAAGAAATTTTATTAACTTAGTGTAAATTCAAAAAGATGCAAAGAAAAATCAACATAGGTATTTTTCTAAAAGCATGCTAAAAAAATTTTTCCTCCCTTTTTATAAATAAAATACAATTTTTATAAGAATTGGGCTATATGTAATAAGTAAAAATTATTTTTTTAAAAAATGATATTTTTAGGCTGGCAAAATCATATTTTCATTCAAAACAAAACTGTCAAAATAGGTGTGAGGATGTGTTTTCTAAACACACACTTAAGCCAAAATTCCTTTTATCAAAATAGTGGCAAACCAAACATTAAAGTCTTAAGTATTTAACCCGGTTTTGACACGATCGAGTTGACCCGAAAAACACTAGTTCAATCATGAATTGAACAAAAAAAACAAGGTTTAATTTAAAACTAAACCAGGACACAAAGATTTAAAATGAAACAAAATCAAAACTAAAAAAACACAAAAACAATTCTAAGAAAAAAGATCAAACACCAAAAAATGAAGAAAACAAAAAACAGAAGGAACAATGAGGAGCAACGAAGAACATTCAAACTCAAGCCTAATAACATAAACATCAAATTGGACCTGATTTCAAGCAATAAAAGACAAGGTTTGTTCGCAATCAAGCATAGATCAAAAATCAAGTATCCATTTGCTTCAATGATTACTCAAATATCATGATTTTTATCAAAATGGGTTTCAGTTCAAAACCAAAACCCTAAGATTAAAACCCATAAAAACATGTTATTGATACATGAAAACCCTATATTATTTACTAATTATGATATACGAACTTATAGAAACAAAAATCAAATCAAAATGAAACCTAAAACTTAACCTTGAATCATCAAGAATATGTATAAGATTTCAACTTTCAAAGTTGTAGCCCTATTATCAACCAAAAAATTATCAAAACTCAATCCAAAACTGACTCTTTAAACATTTTGAGACTCAAACTAAACTCAGGACCCATATATTTGCAACCTAGAAAAAGCCATCAAACACCTACTACTACCTTTGATAGATTCCAAAACTACTATACTTTGTCAAAACCAAATACATAAACATCTTTTAAACATTCCAGCAACATTAACAACAACTTCAAACACATAATTATTCAATCAAAACAACATTTTCAATCATCAATCCACGTAAATGCTAAAGTCATACCTCAAAACAAAATCAAAAACCAAAAAAGATGAACCATTTATTTACCAAGGAAAAAAAAAAGGCCATACCTTTTTGTCAACAAAATCTGCCCAGAACCTTGACTGAGCTCTCTGGTAAGGATCAGAAGGCAACAAAGGAGCCTTACCCTTCCACACGTCATCAATATACTGAACAATGATAAGTGACTCACAAATAGGTTTCCCATCATGGACAAGAACTGGGATTCTCTTGTGAACAGGATTCATTTGAAGAAGTAAAGCACTTTTGTTCCTCAAATCTTGTTCACTGTACTCGTACTTTACACCCTTTTCAGCCAATGCTATTCTCACTCTCATACCAAATGGACTTGCCCAGAAATCCAACAGGGTTACTTGATCACCAGCCTTTCTTGAAGTGAAAAAGAAGATTCTTGAAGTAAAGTAACGCTTCTTTGTTTTCTTGGACTAAAAATGGCCGTGGTTTGTCATTGTGGAAATGCGAGTATTTATAGTAAGAAAGGTCTGATGTGAGTAAGTATGGCCGGTTTTCCAGAGTTGTCTTATTGACTGCATGACATAGACGTGTTGAACAAAGAGATGCCAGCCTCTTTGTACTTGAAGGCAAACATTACAAAGAGAAAAACCACATCGTATTTCAGGCACAATAAAGTACCTCAGAATATTACAGTCACAACTAAGTGCCAGCCTTTTTTGAAACATAAATCACACACAAGTACAACTTCTCAACGGGAAATAGCTCGTCCTTGCCTTCGGATGCATATTACTCAAGCCCAAGCATCTTTCTCCTCATCACAACGAAATCATAGACTTTCTGTGGATCTTTAAGGGACTTGGATACACTCTCTTTCTCCAAGCACCTCTTGCAGTAAGCAATCAGCTTCGGACAATCAGCCTCTATATTGAAGTTCCCGATGGTTTCATAGGCATAAAACCAGCAATAGAAAGGAAGTAGTGCTACATCAACGTAGCCGAGGGTCTCGCCCCCAAAGCAAGGCTTGTCTCCAAGCTCTCCTTCCAAAAGCTTGAGGCTGTCAATGAAATCCTTCTTGGCTGCCTCCTGATCTTCTCCTTTTGTTGTACATATCTTCTTCCCAAGCTCATATACCTGAAGGCTCATATCACACCATTGCATAACAAATTAATATAATGGTCACCACACATAATTAGGTAAATGTTTTTGGCAAATACATCCAATGGAAATAGAACAGTTTAAAAAAACTGTTTTTTTTTTATTATTATTAGAAATAACGGTTATTTAGTTAAAAATCAAAATATATATCTCATGCAAATTAATTTATAAAAACGAAAAATTAACCCCAAAATTTTATTAATATATTTTATCTTTTAACTAAACCATCATTATTTCCAATAATAATTGTATATAAAATTAATATTTAAAAACATGGTCATATTGAACTATATTATTTTTCTAATTTTTTTTTATTCTATATTATTTTCCGGTCCCAGTACTCCATTTCTGTCTAAAGAGAGGTTAGAAATTCAAAGCAGCTAAATATTTAGCGACAAAGATGGTGATAACATTTTTTTTAGTTTTATGCGCACCAATAGGAAAACCTCATTTTGTCACTATCAATGATATATTCGTAGAAAACCTCAATATTGTCACTATCAATTAATTAAAATATCATCAACTAAGTCCTTAATCTTATATTTAATGCATTAAATATGAGATTTTTAAAGTTTTCTTGGTGCGTCTTAAAGCAATTGGATCCAATCAATTTGATGATCCTTATACAGAAACATCCTGCCAATCTCGACTTTAATTCTCATGAACTCACAAGAATTAAAAAATAGATCATCAAAAATAAAATGATCAGAAGCCTTAATGGTTAATTTGTTATAAGGAAAAAAAAAATCACACCCAAGAACACTTGAAATGAACATCACACAGACTTTTCCACCATTCCATGTCGAGATCTCTAATTTCTTCATTAATGTGATATTAGTCTTAGGGCTAATTGTAGTGGTGATATAAATTTTAATTCTTTCAAACCAATCAAATTGCAATGGGGGTTTAATCAAGTCATACCTCAAAACAAAATCAAAAACCAAAAAAGATGAACCATTTATTTACCAAGGAAAAAAAAAAAAAAGGCCATACCTTTTTGTCAACAAAATCTGCCCAGAACCTTGACTGAGCTCTCTGGTAAGGATCAGAAGGCAACAAAGGAGCCTTGTCCTTCCACACGTCATCAATATACTGAACAATGATAAGTGACTCACAAAGAGGTTTCCCATCATGGACAAGAACTGGGATTTTCTTGTGAACAGGATTCATTTGAAGAAGTAAAGCACTTTTGTTCCTCAAATCTTGTTCACTGTACTCGTACTTTACACCCTTTTCAGCCAATGCTATTCTCACTCTCATACCAAATGGACTTGCCCAGAAATCCAACAGGGTTACTTGATCACCAGCCATTCTTGAAGTGAAAAAGAAGATGCTTGAAGTATCGCTACGCCTCTTGGACTACAAAGGCCGAGTTTGTTAGAGTGGAAACGCTAGTATTTATAGTAAGAAAGGGCTGAAGGGAGTTAATATGGCGGCTTTTCCAGTCGTCTAATTTATTGATTGACATAGACATCTTGAACATTCTAGCAAATTACGTAATCAAGGACCTCATGCTCTCATATGCCTCTTTCCGTATCGTTTTGTTTCCTTCTCCTTCTATAATATATAATTATATACAGTATTCCAGGTCATTCCATGAAGATAATAGTGTCAAGCTTTATCGCATGTTGGTGCGGGGTATAAGAAATCTTCATCTAATTATTTGTTTAGAGTCACTAGAAGATTTCAATATACTTATCTTATTAAAAAATTTAAAAGTAAAGAATTGATTAGGGCTAAAAAAGATATTAGTATTCCTAGTATATTTTACCTGAAATAAGTTGTATTGGATGGTCTAAATATGGTTTAAAAGTTTTGATGAATTCTTAATCAATAGTTTGTCTATGACTTAAAATAAATATTTATTTCCATGAATAAATCGACATTTCGAATTTATTATGGACTCGTATGTCCAGATAAATTTTTATGGGAATGATCCATATAGGTGTCCTAATAAGGTTAACCTATCCTAAAAGAAAAAAAAGGATTCTTCACAACTCGTATATTGTAGTAAATATTACTCTTAATTAAAATTGATGAATATCTTAAATTAGCCTAAAACTTTTCTAGTCAAGTCCTGGAATTTAAATATTAGCTTACTTTTAGGTCTAACATTGATACTAAGATGTTGACCATTAATTTTCATAAATTAAAAATTTAGAATTATTGAAATATTGGTCAAATCCTTAAGAAATTTTATTAACTTAGTGTAAATTCAAAAAGATGCAAAGAAAAATCAACATAGGTATTTTTCTAAAAGCATGCTAAAATTTTTTTTCCTCCTTTTTTATAAATAAAATACAATTTTTATAAGAAATGGGCTATATAGTGGAAGAAAGTGTCAAAATAGGTGTGAGGATGTGTTTCCTAAACATGCACTTAAGCTAAAATTCCTTTTATCAAAATAGTGGCAAACCAAACATTAAAGTCTTAAGTATTTAACCCGGTTTTGACACGATGGAGTTGACCCGAAAAACACTAGTTCAATCATGAATTGAACAAAAAAAACAAAATTTAATTCAAAACTAAACCAGGACACAAAGATTTAAAATGAAACAAAATCAAAACTAAAAAAAACACAAAAACAATTCTAAGAAAAAAGATCAAACACCAAGAAAAATAAAGAAAACAAAAAACAGAAAGAACAATGAGGAGCAACGAAGAACATTCAAACTCAAGCCTAATAACATAAACATCAAATTGGACCTGATTTCAAGCAATAAAAGACAAGGTTTTGTTCGCAATCAAGCATAGATCAAAAATCAAGTATCCATTTGCTTCAATGATTACTCAAATATCATGATTTTTATCAAAATGGGTTTCAGTTCAAAATCAAAATCTTAAGATTAAAACCCACAAAAACATGTTATTGATACATGAAAACCCTATATTATTTACTAATTATGATATACGAACTTATAGAAACAAAAATCAAATCAAAATGAAACCTAAAACTTAACCTTGAATCATCAAGAATATGTATAAGATTTCAACTTTCAAAGTTGTAGCCCTATTATCAACCAAAAAATTATCAAAACTCAATTCAAAACTGACTCTTTAAACACTTTGAGACTCAAACTAAACTCAGGACCCATATATTTGCAACCTAGAAAAAGCCATCAAACACCTACTACTACCTTTGACAGGTTCCAAAACTACTATACTTTGTCAAAACCAAATACATAAACACCTTTTAAACATTCCAGCAACATTAACAACAACTTCAAACACATGATTATTCAATCAAAACAACATTTTCAATCATCAATCCACATAAATGCTAAAACACAAAAAAAAATGCCAAAAAGATTCAAAACCATCATTAAACATTGAAAAAAGCATGAATGGGCAGGCCACATGGACTGCACCCTTAAGTTTTCATATGGTTATACATTTTCCAAACTTGTTGGCTATAGGCTATTACTTCCCTTCTCTCTTCCTTCTTTCCTATTCACTTTCTATTCTTTCCAAAGCCTGTTAGGGGTTCTATGCCAATATTGCTTGATCCTATACAATTTCTTTAATTTTAATATTTTATCTTCATTACATTTTACTACAAAGCCGATCGATTGCTCCATATAGATGTTTTCTTTTAAAACTCTAACCGAGCAAATTTTTTCATTGTAGTTGATCCTAGGTAGTTGAGAGTAGCCTTTCGCCACTAACCTTTCTTTAAGCTTTTGTATTAAGCCATCAAAGTTAAGCTTTATTCTATAAACCCATTTAACTCCAATGATCTCTTTATCTTTTGGTTGATTCATTATCTCTCATATCTTATTTTTCTTGATCATTTTAGTTTCTTCCTTCACTTTACTCATACTTTTTTTTCGATGCATCTTCATAGCTTTTTAGCTCCACAACTGTGAAATTGCAGCTTTAATAAATGTCTATTAATGACTATATTTTTCTAACTGGTGAAACTAAAGAAGTTTCTTCTTGCTATATAGTAGATTGTGATCTAGATGAACTTAAAGATGTTGATTGACTTGTTGATGGAGAAGATCTTGGTGATAATGATGGATTTATACCTTTTTCAACATCTACTTCACAAATTTGAGTTAGATGAAAATTGATTTTTCTTTTTTTCCATTTTTTCTTCCTCCAAATTTCACTTAGCATTCTCATAAAACTCGATACCCAATTCCACTTAGCATTCTTATGAAACTCGATATCTCAACTAATAATTAGCCTTTTAGTTTATAGATTATACACTTGGTAGCCTTTTGATGTTGAACTGTAGCCAAAGAACTATTATTTGTTCAGCCTTGTCATCCAACTTACCCCTTTGCACTTAGAATATAAGTGTAGCATACATTGCCAAAAACTTTGAGATGCTTTGCTAAAGGCTTCCTTCCCGACCATGCATCAATCAATGTAGTATGGGTTGCAAACCAGATGGTACACAACTTGATCCCTATAAAGGCTTACTAGCAAAGGGACCGGTTGGAATGACTGACAGAAGAAAGAAAAGCACCTGAGAAGCACCCACCACGGTCTGACATTTCACCACAAGGATCAATCTTTTTTCACTCATGCGGTCCTTTTTTTACCATGATGGAGATGAGAGAGTCATGCTTTGAGTTGAATCTCTACTCCTCTGCCAGAAATTGGTTTGGATGACTTACAACCAACTATTTCTTACATCAAACAGGGGAGATGTCGGCCATAATCTAGCCCTTCGACAGATAGCTCTTCATCCAAAAATGTGATGAGTTTTCTGTTCCCCTCCTTTCTGTCTCTAAAACTCTAATTTGGTGCTCCCCCCTTCCTTCATCGTCTGGTTATTGTTCATCTTGAAAAAGATGCTTGAGTGGCTACATTCTAAGGGTATTTAATGCTTCATCTCTCAACCAAACCAGACAAACTATACACCACCATGATGACCTGACAGTCGCCAGAGTAGACCTCGCTAGTCAACTGCACCTATACCCACCACGTTGCCGTCCTAAATTGGCCAACCCAACCAGGCTTTTGCAGCCATTTTGACAGTTCATGATGACAACTTTGAATCAACTGTTGGGATCATTTCGGGTTGAATTAAGGTCAAGATTTGGCACAAGTAAAGACAAAATATCCCTCTTTCACCTCTTATAAATAGGAGTGGATTCCATGCCCTGGACATGAAAAAGCCAGAGGCCAAACTTGGAGAAAAACTAGCCTCTCACCCTTAGTTTTTTTGCCATTACTACCTTTGATACCTCTCTTTGCCATGACTTTGCCTTTTACAACCGTTCAACCACAAAAGATCGCTAGTCTCCTCCATTAACAACCATTTATCTCCTCCATAAATTTATCCTCAACTTCTCGTGCGCAACCACCCCACCATGGGTTCCTTCTTCTTCTTCTTCTTCTTCTTCTTCTCCGTCATAAACTCCCCTTCCACAACAAACACCGCCCATCGGCGTCTCCAGCAATGTCTCTGCCACTAGTCGTCAACAAGAACACTACTAACAACTCCTCTCCTCTGCATTAGGTAAACTTCTTTAGCCCTCCTCTTCTGCACCTTTTTTCTTCTTCTTTTGACATCTTGCATGCAGGACGTGAATTAATTCACGTCCTACACTGTTGGCTTTTGCCAGTAGTCATGGGATGGGTTGGACCTGATTCAGCCCAACCCAAATGGTTGGGTCAAGTTCGGCCCACCCCACAAAAAAGAAAATAGGATTTGTTGGGCTGCCAGTCGGCCTAACCCAACTAGGTTGAGCTGGACCCTTTCGGCCCAACCTGGATGGGTGGGCCGGGTCTGGGCTCATTTATATTTAATAATGTAATATAATATGAAAAAATGAGAAATTTCAAAAAACAATTCAAAAAAAATCCTTCAAAATTTTTTATGATTTTCTCATATATTTCTCTACCAATTTTGCACAATATCGAGCTGTATATTTATACTGTAAGATACAAATCTAGTATTAAAATACCTGATTTTCTCTTAAAGGTTTTGTCGCACATCACCGGCGGAGCGCGGCGTCGCGGCGATCCTCGATTGGTTCCGGGGTCTTTTGTTTTATTGAATAAGGGGAGTCGCCACCTAGTATTATGGTCACTAGGAAACCTAACTGGTCTTTCAGAGATTCTAAGGCAAGGGACTGGTTGCGTAAAGGGAAGGTGTTAGCACCCCTAGTACGCCCTACCTAAAGTAAGCTGCTTGGTGTTTGGTTTGTCTTATAATTGCTATGGTGTTGGTGTTTTCTAATCCCATCAGTTTTTCTCGGTTTGATTCTAACTAAATTTATTAAGATAGAAATCCAAGGAGATTCCATGTGCTTTACAAGCTCATTTTTCCCTTGGTATTTCAAGAGTTTGCGACTCGTAAATCGCAAGGAGGAGGGACAAATATTTAGAAATCTAGGGTTCTTTAAAAAACCTATTTTTTTGTTTTAGTGTTTTATACTCTCACGGCTCGTAAACCGTGGAGTAAAAAATTGAAATGTCCTCGATTATAATCAAGACTTCTTTCAAGGATGTGTGCGGATTTATTACTCCCAATAATATTTTGGATATTCGTCCTTTAAGGGTTTCTTTATCCAAACATTAGCGGTGAATAATAGATGAATTCCCCCCAAAATAAGATTTTTATATTTTTTGGAATATTGGCCAATACCCTTTGGAGTTTTACAAACATGTTGTAAAATCCAGATATGCAAGAAAACAATTTTTTGGTGTTTAAGAAATCCATGCGAAAACACATTTTTAAAACTTCCAATATTTTTTGTACATAAAAGAGCGTTCAAAACATGTTAGGGTATTGGCCGTATGCAACACACAAAAAAACATTTTTTGTATTCGGTCCAAATCACAAGCATCGCAATTTAACGCAAACATTACGATAAAAAATAGCAAGCCATCATATATATTGTAAGATTTACAAAAAAAACTTAAAACAACTCATAAAACCCATTCAAAAGCCAACTAACTTAAAATGCTATAACTGGAAAATCAATACTTCTGTATGCGCAAAGGGGGCCAAGGTTCTGACACCAAATTTTGAGCTAAAAAAAACTGATGCAGTGCAGCCATACTAATTTCATGTGAAAGGAGAAGAACCTGGGCAGCATGCTCTATTCCCCGTATGTTAAAGACTAAGACTAAAGAAATAAATGGCAGCTACCTTGTTTTAAAGAAAACAGAAACAAGTTCTTGAAAAGAACGAACAACAAACCCCAAATATACATACGGCAAAGAAGAAAAAAACTGAGGCTCATACCTGCTGATATGGCCTGTTTTAAATGTAGAAGATGACGTGCAAGCCGATGGACAGAGCTTCTGCCTTCTCGCCTCAAGCATCCACTAGGCAGCAGCCTTCTGATTCTTTCTCTTCATTCTTCCAGGACCGCCACCTCCAAGTGGACTTATGAGAGAAAAATCAATGTGTTTCTGGGAGTCAAACCTGTTCATCCTGCGGAGAAAGGCTTCACCTTCGAAAATTCAGCGTTGGTTCTTCTCATCCAGGGTGAGAAACATTCTTGCAGCCTTACGGATGCGGCTCAGGTACGCCGTGTCCTCAAGAGAGCAGAGTGAGCGGAGACCAGCAGGGCAGAAGGTCTATGTTGATGAGAGGGAGAGGGGACAGTGTCCGGCCAGAGAGAGAGATCTCTGTTTTCTTTTTAAAATCAGGGGGGTGGCTGCTTCATTTTTTAAAAAAGATGAGAAGGGGGGAGGGCTACGGCATCTTTGCTAGAGAGGATAGGTTTAGGTTTTTCTTTGTGTTTTCTCTCTTTTCTGAAAAATTACCCCATTCTCAATATTTTTCTCCCCCCTCATTATTATGGCTGGAGGTTTATTTATATAGAAAATCTCTACACGTGCTATTCAAGGAAATATTACAATAATTATTGCAGAGATTGTTTTCTATAACCAGCACCAACAAATCCTATATATATGGTATTTTATATTGCAGTGATTATTTTCCATAACCAGCACGAATCAAATCATATATCTATGGTATGATTATTTTCCATAACCAAGCATGAATCAAATCATATATATATATATATATGGTATTTTATATTGCAGTAATTATATATGATTCATTAATTATCTCCTTGACATATTGCTTCCTTGATATTAACCTTGATGCTTTATGTTATCGCCACATGTAAACCCTTATTATTATTTTTTATTTATTATTTTATTTGAAAATTTATCAAAATATGGGTCAAAAATTGGGTAGCAACAGGTTTATAAATTGTTTTTGAACAACTCAAAAAAATCTCAAAATTTTTTTGAATTAATTTCCTATTTAAAAAAAACAAACAAAAAAAATATTTTCATGCATATGGCCAGGTCCTAAAGGTTTTTTAAGCATGTTTATTTTTTTTAAAAAAAGCATAACAAATTGCATCTTTCTCATATTTTAAAAAGAAAAAAAAATCGATATCACAACCAATTTATGATTATTCGTTATGATTCAACCAAAATTTCAGAAACTCTTCACCGATCATTTTGTTCATTTTACATTAGGGTTTAGATATAAACTATAATATTTGGGGCGTGTAAAATTACACAGTATAGTATACCTTTAAATATTGAAAATAAAAAAATGAATACGATGTTAAAATTTGAACTTTAAAATAGTTAGGATTTAGCCTGATAAAGTAGAGATTTCCTCATGAAGGGAGATCTGCCTTGGACCATAGATGAGACCCACAAATAGAAACTCGACCTAGAAAAATAATCAAACAACAATGCAACTTACATTTGGTATGATGCATTGGGGGTGATGCGTCTTTCCCTTGCACAACCAGTCCCTTACTCGGACTCTCGCAGACCATAAGTTTTCTAGTAACCTTAATACTAGGTGGCGGCTCTTGAACCTTTGTTGTTACCCATTTTTGGGTTCCTACACAAAAAAATGAGAAAATACAAAAAATATATATCAAAAACATATTCAGAAGAAATCCAAAAAATAATAGGAGCGAGAAAAGGATGCTGGAATACCCATAAAATGGCTAGAAATTGGTTGAGGAGGTTCAAAAATACAAGAATTAAAATTTGACAGTATATTTTTTTTATGAGAGTCCTATTGATAAGGAAAATTTAATTTTGAGGAAGAAAAGTCCAAAATCAGATGTTTATGGACTCAATTAAATTTTATTGAAGGTTTAATTGAATTTATGGAGGGTTTGATTGCAAGAAAAAAATGTTTTTAAGTCAATTTGGGCTTTATTTGGAAGAAATTAAAGTTTTAGGGTCAAATTACAAGTTTCAAAAGTTGATTTGGTCAAATCAGGGGCTTAATTGCATAATTATTAAAGTTTGATGGCCATTGAAAAATCCAAAACCAAGGACCAAATAGGAAAAGGCGTTTAAATAAAGGGGCTGAAATTGACCAAATCAGGGGCTAAATTGAAGAAATTAGAAGTTTATTGATCAATTGATGATCAAATCGCATGAATCCAAAACCAAAGACTGTTGTGTAAATGACGTTAAAATCAAGGGATCCAATTACAATTTATCTAGAGGTTTGATTACAAAATTGCAAAACCTCAAGGACCAAATCAAAATGGCCATTTGAATTTGAGAATAGAGCCATTTCATGGACAACTGTTCATTGTCTTCTCCTCAGCAACTGTTTCAGCAATAAAAATGTTGGAGATGTTTCATCATTAATGGCAGAAATCGTCTCAATTACGGGGCATGTCTCACGACTATTATCAAGCCGGCCGTTAACACCACAAAGCCTTCTTTAGCCTTATAAAAGCAGAAGAAATGAGAAGCACTAGAGGGGGAGAAAAAAAAATCGAAAGAGATGAGAGAAGACGCAGATAGACACAGGATAATAGAGGCAAACGGAGAGTACTGAGAGAAACTAAAAAAATCCCAGATGACAAAAACAAAATTACACAGCACACAGAACTGAAAAAACCAGGGGAAGAATGAACATGGAGCAAAAGAGAAGGAGAGAGTATAGAGGGGAAGAGTAGAGAAGGGGAGCTGAAGGAGAACAACAAAAAAGAGAACAAAAAGAGAACAGGAAGAATAAAAAAAAAGAGCGAGGCACTGTTGAATCTCTTTCAAAACTGCAGTATCCAGAATCAAGCCCAGATGAACTGGGAAGAAAAAAAAAACATAAATACCAGGAGCGAGGAAAAGCAAAAGAAGAGGAAGAACCAGAGGAAAAGCAAACGAAAAGGGGAAGATAGACGTCCAAAGCACGTTGTTGTCTTCGTCTTGCTTCTATGTAAACTTCTCCAGCCTTGCAAGATAATGCACAAACACTGTGCACTTGAAATTTAATTACATTGTGATTGTAGCAAGGGAGCGTAAATCACGCACGCTTGCGAGTAGAAGCCAACTGGGTCACTGGTTTGGGCTAGTGACTCAGCTAGGCCTGCTGGGTCCAGCCTAGTCATATGAGCTAAGCTGGATCCATCCCAAAAAAAAAAGGAAAGAGAGATTTATATTTTTTTTTCTTGTGTATTTATTTTGTGGTTTTTATTTTTATATGATAAAAATGTAAATATGGTATTAAAATACTTGATTTTCTATGCAATGTTGCAAATATATATGTGTGTGTGTGTGTGTCTTAGCATGCATTTTTCGGCTTTAATAACCAGTTTATTAAAGTCATGACAACTAAACCAATATTTCAAAAAATAAAAAAATTATTTTGTTTTCCTTTTTAATATCTAGGATTACGAATTTACATGTAAGACGTATTCCTAATATTAAATAAAAATTATTTTTTTACGATGATTAGAATGGTTCGGTTTTACCGTACAAGATAAGAATCTTTTCACCGAGGAGAGCTTTTCTCGAACCATAAACAGACCAACAAAAAGAAAGGCATGACAATACATTACAATATATTAGACAATTAAACAAAGTAGCTTACCTTAGGTAGGGAGTATTTGGAGTATTAATACCTTCTTTTTACGCAACTAGTCCCCATACCTGATCTCTTAGACCAGTTAGTGTTCCTAGTGACCAAAATACTAGGTGGCAACTCCCTTTATGTCCATACAAAGATAAAAGACAAGGAATTCTTGTCTCCCCATTTTTCTTGATTTTTCAAGGATACCAACATTAGGATTTGAGAGTGGACTCGATCGCCGCGATGCTGTATATATGTGACAACCTTAATCATAATTTTATGATTAAATTCAAAACCCTTTCTTTCCCAACAATACCACTTTATGAGGCACTTTAGCTCGCTAGCCCGATGTCGCCTCACAATAGTGGCTATAATGACCTTAATGCCCACTTACAATCAAATGGACTTTGATACCACTATTAGAAGATGATGATAGTTTGGGAGGCAGCTTAGAGGTTATAAGGATAAAGGATTAAAATGAAAATAGTTTGATAGTTAAGGTGTTTAGTTGTGGTGATTTGGTAAAAGGAGGACTTTATAGTTTGGAAATGGTTGAAGGATATGGGATACACAAAGCAAAAACTTCATTGATAGGAGATATAATATAAGGAGGAGAGTTTTAAGACAAAGGTTTTATGCTTAGCATAGTTTTTGACTTGCCTTACAAGTGATGGTTGCATAGTTATTTATAACATTCTTAACCAACCTAAATGGAAAAGTCTATAAAAGCATTCTTTCTTTCTTAGAACAATCATAATATTTGTTAGACTTTTCATGTAGATTTTGGTGATCCCATTTATGATGAGATAGAAGTGGATTAATATTCTCCATCAATTTATGATGTTTTTTTTATGAGAATTATGTCAATGATGATAACATAAAAAATGATGTCAATGGAAATAATGATGTCATTAATAATGTTCTCATTGATAAGTAGAGGTTGAATGCAAATAGAACATGGAAGATGTTAAAAAAATGTTAATTTAAGTTATGTTAATCCATTTGATTACAAGTTTACTATTATCACAAAAACCCTAGTTGTGAAGGTTCATAAAACACTCCCATTTTGATCAAAGGGCCATGCATCGATCAATTGACACGACCAAAAGATTGATATCTTCTCTCAAATGCAGGAGTGTCGAAGTAATAAATAACCTGATAAGGTCGGGGTCGAACCACAGAGAGGTGAACTATATAAATTACAAATAATAAAATAATATTGATGTTGAAGAGAATTTTGAGATTTGATAATGATGAAAAGACTAAACAAGGATAAAACAATTGTCAAGGTTAGAGGATCTACTAATGATATTTCAAATACGCATAGTATAAACTCCTTTTTATTACTCAACTAGAAACCATACATAAAGAAAGTTTCAATCGGATGATTTATCATTAATGGCTCATTATAAAGTATTAACATGATCATATTAATTATCTTATTTAAGTAACACCAATACTTTTAAATATTGTCAGGTATTCATGATGTTAACAACAAATCAAGTTCCTCTCATAACAACGATGTCGGCCGAAGACTATGAAGGATCAAACATTTATTGTACCAAGTGTTATACAACATAAATCTAAATTAATCATTTAACAAGCAAGGTATTAAGAGTGAATAAGATAAAAATGATAAGACATGTTAATAGCAAACTTTCTTGGATCTAAGCATTGAAGTCCATGTTGAGTTTATATTATACTTATTCTAACACCATTAGTGAAACCTTTTCACTAAACTTAGCTAAACATTGTGAAGAAGAGAAACATAAATAAACTAGATAAGAACATAGTTATGATGAAAAGCATAAACAAGAGATTAATGAAAGCAAAATTTAAACATTACAAAAATACAAAGAAAGAAAGTAAGAATATGATCTTGATCTGAAAACCAAGATGCCTAAATACATGGCAAATGCCTCTTTTTATAAGCTAAAATGTAACAACCTCAAAAAATTTCAAGCAATATATATTCGTTTAACTCATACATAAAGGGTAAATAGAGCAAATTTTTTTTTGTTAAATTCACCAAAATTTCTAACGAAATTTCAGCAGAGTCTCCCCTATACCGGGAGATCCCAAGTTATCGACAATTTATCTTGCACACAATTATAATCACATCCCACCCATAATCACATCCATGATTGGTACATTCAATCATTTTATTCATTCGAGAATATACTTAGGAAAAATCTTCATTCTCAATCTCCATCTCATATCACATGCATAAATTATTAATTAAGAGGACCATCCAAGCACTGAAATTTCATATATAAGCACAACACAGTTTAGCGTTCTGAACATAAACTATTACGCTATAATTTTTCCAAGTATAGATTAATACATTAATATTCCAAAAACAAAATAATATAAGGAGTATACTATTCTATTCAGGTTACATGTTTGCTGCATAACAAAATTACATGAAAATCCCTAAGTTCCTAACTTATACAAAAGGGATAAGGAACCTAAATTCTACTGTAGACGTGAATGGGAGGGACCTGCAAAACATAAATTCTCCATACAATTAAAAATAACTAAAATACAAACAATTCACGGAAAAAAATTATACAACACATCTACCTACTTAAGTCATATGCAATTTTAATACGCCACCACCATCCCTTTTGAGGATTATCCAGTTTATTTCCTTTAACTACTTTTACCCACATTAGGAAGACTATACCAACACTAACGACCTCCATTAGTGTCTTTAGTTGTCCATCCTTGGGTCAACTAATCATATTCATCAAAATGCCGACACTAACACGACCGTTGGTGTCATTAAATATTTTTTTTGAACCGAAATAGTTAATCACTGTTCTATGCTACCTTGGGAGGTCCTCGGGTATGACAATGTCAATGATTCTTGACATCATTAACTTTCACCTCGGAAAGCTAATCAAGTCTATAAGTTTTGCCGATTGTTGTTACTCATTTTTGGACCCCACGTGCTGAAGACAGTGTACACCTCTTTTGAACTGAGTGTAGGAGTTTAGCTCATATTCACCAAAAGATTGACAAAGGCATATAAAGAAATATTTTGAAACCTTGTTTGAGTTGTTTTCTGCTCTTTTTATCCTTCCTCTTTACTACCAAAATCATCAGGTTTTCTTAGTTTGATCAGGAGTCTTCATAATGCTAAATTCATTTTTTTTTATCTGGTCTTTAAGGTTGAAAAATCCCTCAGAATTTGCACTAAAAAAATAGTTCTGCTGCTGTTGCAATTTTTTTGTTCCAACTTAGGCTCTGATTCTGACTCAGTTTCGTACGATATCTGACCATCCTAGGTATATCCTGTCACTCATTACATATTGAAAAATTGACGTACACCTTTATTAGGTCCTAGGGATCATTGTTCTTAGAGCAGATTCTCATTTAGATTTGGATACTCAGTATTGTCAGATCAAGAACCTTTTTGACCAACTAGATTACTACCAGTTTCTGTTCTGTAAAAAGATTTTATCTCACTTCGACTCCTTCATCAAAGTTGTATTCCTAGACGCGTAGATGAATTTGAGCTTTTGAATCACTTGATTTCAATATTAGAGGCTCAAGATGTTCCCATTTGAATATCTAACGTGAAGGCAGAGAATTCTGCCGCGAGAAGGATATTGACCCGAGTCTGCACTAAAGAAACTCTATTTTTGGCCTAGTTTTGTGATGTTTGTTCTTAGTTCATACTCTCAGTCATATCAGGATTCTCGGCATTCGTCAGTTTTTGAGTTAGACCCAGAGATCCCTTTTGACCAACTAGATTACTGCCAGTTTCTGTTCTGTAAAAAGATTTTATCTCACTTCAACTC
>Ga0325404_1001620_pt1 | contig 23856 bp, 23 predicted proteins | sample PopdelMetagenome_18_FD_205664 | JGI IMG/M metagenome (GOLD analysis project Ga0325404, IMG submission 205664) | Populus deltoides microbial communities from Bellville, Georgia, United States - Xylem-Control-R1 | ecosystem: Host-associated > Plants > Phyllosphere > Stem > Wood/Secondary xylem...
CCATTCGCAGTTTCACAGTCTGAATTAGTTCATACTTACACATGCATGGCTTAATCTTTGAGACAAGCATATGACTACTGGCAGGATCAACCAGGTAGCATTCCTTGGCGACACCACGACCCGCACAATCCTCGACGCCGATGAGACGAGGGGCCGAGACGGGTGAGGAAGTCGTTCTTTTCGAGCACGAGCGGCTCGAAATGGGCGGTCACAGGGGCGGAGGCCCCCTCGCCGTCATCGCATTCTGCATCCGAAAGCACGAGCGATCGCGCGTGAACCAGTTCGACGGGAGGCCACTCGACTGGAACACGGGCGCCGCTGCTAGGCTCGCCCCGCGCCCCCGGGGAGGCGCGCGGCTGAGAGGGACAGCTTCACATTTGAATTCCACCGAAGTGGGTACGCAGCACAGGAACCCCGCCTCGCCGCAAGTCACCCAGGCCCTTGGGCTGAGAGTGATGGGGGCAGCGGGCCGACAGTTCGGAGCACCAGCACGGAGCCTGCCGACATGGACAGCCCGATTACCGCTCATGCGACTCTGCGTACACGCGACAACAATCCCCACGAGCGAACCACGACCACGAGAGCAAGTGGAAACACCCGAGTGAGATCGTGCCTGCACCGCTGGACGCGAAGGATCTCGAGGGACAACCAACAAGCCAGACGTGAAGGATCTCGAAGGGACAAGCAACAGGCCGCGGGGGGACACGACGAGAACAATCACGCGGGGGGCTGTCTGCCCCAGCTCGGAAGACGGAGGCCAGGCCTCGGCAGCGGGCACGTCACGCCACGAGGTCACGGACCGCCAAGCCAACGCATGGGCGCGCGCACGATAATTTAATGCCACACCCACCCCAGCGTAGAGCTCTCCTCGCAATCCCCGAGCTTGGCGGTCCGCACCAGACACGTCGGCCAGGCCTCCAACTTGCGAGCACGGGCAGCGGCCGCCGCCGCCGGGACGTCGCGGCAAGCAGACGAGCGCGCAGCAGCTGCCAGCACCTTGGCACGAGCACAGCCGTCGCGCTGGCTCGTCCAGCATCGACAGTCCCTCGTCCAGGTTTCAAATCGCGCCAAGTCGAACCCATGACTTGCACAACTGTCGCGCGCTGCCGAATTCGCATCTGCGTATAGGCTGCCATTGTCTGCGGCAGCCCCTGTTTTCGTCAGCCTACCCCGGTGATGAATTTTCCTGCCTGGCCCGGCCAGTCCAGCGTCCAGCCCATGTTAGTCGAAAAATCTGCGCTGCTGATTTTCCCCGATGAACCGCCAGCTGCACAAATCTGCACTGCCACTGCCCCATTGTTTGGATCAATAGTCTTTTCTGCCAAGCTCAGGACTAGAAATGGTCCAAACTCATCGCCAGCACCTGCTGCCGATTTCGCCTGCGCTGCTGATTCCAACACTACGCCCACAATGTCTAAACCAGTGTTGTTTTGTCAGCGTGTCCCTTTGATGAATTTTCCAACCTGGCCCGACCAATCCAGCATCCAGCCCATGTTCATCAAAAAATCTGTGTTGCCGCTGATTTTCCCCGACGAACCTGCAGCTGCCCAAATCTGCGCTGCCGATTTTCCCCCCAGTTGGCATGGCTGCCGCTGCCCCAATGTCCAGACCAACAGTCTTTTTTTTATCAAGCCTTGGACTATCCAGTCTGTCTAAACTCACCGTCAGCACCTGCAACCGGTTCTGTCGACGTTGCTGATTTTGTCGGCGCTGCCAATTCCAACACTGCCCCCTGTGTCTAAACCAGCATAGTTTCGTCAGCTCTTCCCCTGATGATTTTAACCCTGTAACAGTAGGCCTCTAATCCCGCCAACGAGAGCCAAGTTGATAGGGAAGAGAATTGAATGACGCGCCGGGTCATCGCACCCGGCCACCCGAGGAGCCTTTTTCCCGGCAACCTCGGGAAAACTCTTGCTTTCACTGCCCGTTGCCCAAGTCCCAACTCGCATCAGCCCGTCGCGCCAACAAGCCAACGCTGCCGAATCTGCCGACACTGTCCCGCGGGCTGCCACTGCCCCAGTGTCTAAACCAGCAGTCTTTCTCGTCGAGCCTTGGACTGTCCAGTCCGTCCAGACTCATCGCCACCACCTACTGCCGATTCTGCCAACTTTGCCGATTTCGCCGGGGCTGCCGATTCCAACACCGCGCTAACCGCGTCTAAACCAGCATTGTTTCGTCAGTGTGTCCCCTTGATGAATTTTCCTGCATGGTCTGGACAATCCATCGTCCAGCCTATGTTCGTCGAAAAATCTGCGTTGCCGCCGATTTTCCCCGACAAACCTGCAGCTGCACAAATCTGCGCTGCTGGATTTTCCCCCTATTGGCATGGCTGCCACTACCCCAATGTCCAGACCAACAGTCTTTTTTTGTCAAGCCTTGGACTATCCAGTCTGTCCAGACTCACTGTCAGCACCTGCAGCCGGTTCTGCCGACTTTGCTGATTTCATCGGCGCTGTCGATCCAACACTACCCGCCGTGTCTAAACCAGCACTGGTTCGTCAGCGTGTCCCCTCGATGAATTTTCCTGCCTGGCCTGGACAGTCTGGTATCTAGCCCATGTTCGTTGAACAATCTGCGCTGCCGAGGACACGATTTTGGGCCAACCGCGAGCTGGAGCGCGCGGGAGACCAATATCCGCCCCGCCCTCGTTAGCCGAGGGGAGTGGGGGCGACGATGCGTGACACCCAGGCAGACGTGCCCTCGACCAAGAGGCCTCGGGCGCAACTTGTGTTCAAAGACTCGATGGTTCACGGGATTCTGCAATTCACACCAAGTATCGTATTTCGTTACGTTCTTCATCGATGCGAGAGCCGAGATATCCGTGAAGTGTGGCTCGTGAAGAACCCCGGAGCTGCTAGTAATAGCTGACGAAGACATCCCCTACCTCAGTCATAGAGGTCGTGAGTGATCCACTATTGCAGCGAATGGCAGGAATGAAGTTCTTCTTGTGTCTGTGACTCATCAAGGCATGGAAAAAACCGGTCCCTCTATCACAGTCCTTGAAGAAGTTGCATTTCAATTTATGGCTGTAAAACATTTTCTCCGCTGATTTAAGGTTGACAAGGTCCAAGCAAAGCTTTTTATCCTGGGCCAACAAATGTTCATTGTTCTTGTCATTATGCAAAAGAGCTTGATGCTGCTCCAGGTCAGCCTCAGCTCTTCATACTCTCTCCGAAATGTGTCTAAAATGTAGCTTGTTGAGCTGCTTTAGGGGAGCTTTTAGAAGCTTGAGCCGCCTGCATAAAACATACATTGGAGAGCCGTGTACCGCTGCTGCATGCCATTTCTACAATAGGAGAGACTTATAGTCTTGATGTTCAACCCACATGTTAAAGAACTTGAAGCTAGCATGATTTCTCTGATGCAGAGGGCCAATGCGGACTGCTATGGGAGAATGATCTGAGAATGCACCTGGGGTGCTGAAATGCACATGCACTGATCGTTGAAGACCCGACCAGTAAGGATTCACCAAGACCCTGTCAATTTTGCTCCATATCTTCCCATTTGTCCAGGTGAATTTACAACCTATAAAGTTTAGGTCAGAAAGGCCTAACATAGAACAACAGGTTCTAAAGTTAGAAACTTCATATGAGGATACAAGCTCTCCATTGTGTTTATCCTCTTGGGATAATAGTGAGTTAAAGTCACCGAGAATAATCCAGGGGGAATTTGAACTCCATTTCTGCAGGTCATCCAAGAGAGCTCTGCGAGCAATAACTGTATTATAGCCATAGACAAAAGTTGCAACAAAAGTATATTGGTTCACTAAACTACTAATGTTGACATGGAGTCTTTGAGCAGTAAGATCAATGAGCTCCACCTTGATAGTGGAGGGATTCCAAAAGACCAAGATGCGTGCATTATTGGTTGCTGTAACATTAGATAGAAACTCCCAATTCCTTAACCGGAATTTGTGCATAAAAGAAACTGCTGAGGAAGCCAGCTTCGTTTCAACAAGACCACAAACATCCACTTTATTCTTCCTCATGAGGCTTACTACCTCATGTTGTTTGAGAGGACTGTTGAGCCCTCTCACATTCCAGCAGTGAACTAACATGATTGGGGAAGGGTGGGGGGTTCCCCACCACTGCCAGATGATTTGTAGGAGTTCCTTTGCACCGAGCTCCTGGAGGGCATACCCGATGCAACTTTGTGCTGTATTCTGTTAACATATACATCAACTGTGGTTGCAATTTCCTTCCCCTTGGTAGATGCATTCTGAGTAGAAGAACGCCTATTCACTGCAGGTAAAACCTTTGGTGAAGGAGAATGTTGCTTATTACCATGTTTCTTCCTCCTTACAGTTTACCAACCTTCTGAAACTACCGCAACTGGGGCTTGGTCACATTGCTGCTCCTCCTGAGCATTCTCAGAAACCTGAGGGTCTGTGGGAACTTCAACAGAAGGGTTGTGCTGCGGGCCTGTATGAGCATCAACACGGGGTTAGGTTAAGGATTTGTGGGAAGAGCAACAGGGGGGCTGAGTCTACAGAAAACACTGCCTTTGGACATGATAGCCTCCTTTTCTGTTCCTTTCTTCTCCACTGGTCTAGGAGCAGCCTGATTTTTGGAGCATGCTCCGGTTGAGTGCCCAAGCACTTTGCAGCTTTTACAGAATTTTGGCAAGGTCTCATATATGACCTTTTGACAGAGAGGGTTTCCATTAGGCAACACTACATCAATGGAAGACCGAAGGTCCTCAAGCAAATCCACTTCCACCAAGACACGAGCATATGACAGCCTCTCCTTTGTGGACGTCAGTTTATCACATTGGATTGGCTTCCCCAGAACACTGGCAAGCTTGGATAAGCATCTTGGCGTCCAACATTTCAAAGGCAAGTTTGGAAACTTCACCCAAACAGGAACATGAGTCATTACAGAGCAAGAATAATCAAAATATTTTGTCATTTGGCGCAAGATTAACAGACGACCATAAACCAAATAGGGACCACCACACAAGACAGCCAACTTATCCTCTTCATTTTCAAATCTGTAGATTAGCCAGCCCGATTCATGCATGGTGAGTGAGGCTGGACACTTCCAGGTGTTCCCAATAATACTATTAAGTGCCCTGTACCCAGGAAATTTGCCAGACACATATCCCACAACACAGAGTTTCCAATCATCGCTAGAATGATCTAAGTCCTCTTCTAAGAATGGACATGATGGAATAGCATTATAGTCTGAGAAATGCATGAGTTCAGAGCAAATGGGTGTGTTTTTGTTAGAGGAGAACAAATCGCGCCATGTAACATTAGTTGGGGAAGGAGGATGGGGTTTACCTGCTGCTTTTATTTTTGACAGGTTGGACTCAACACCGCTAGGCTTTACAGGTGATATAGGGATGGCCGGAGATGGAGAAGATGGTAACTCTGAAGTGACCGGAGCTGGAGAAGATGGTGAAGACCTTTTGTATTCTTCCTCAGAGCAAGAGAAATCTAGCTACTCTTCATCAAGATCGTCTCCATTTGGACAGTCTTCCACAAGGAACCCATCTAGAGATGCATTTGTGTTATTCATCGAAGACCCATCTGCCTCTCTAGCAGTGCTTGTACCTGCGCCGCTAGATGTGTTGACAGTAGGGGGAGGGGTGGATCTGCTCTTGCTATTTGAGAAATAGGGCCATCAAGTGTACCAAGAGCCGATTTGAGTCCAGGAACCAACGGACCACCTTGGTTTGTGTGAGATGGAACAGGAGCATGCAATGGGTGGAGTTGACTATTGACAGATGTTGCAGGTTTCCGTTTGCTTTTTGCCATTTAAGTAACAGGCGGGAAAGAAAGGAAGCGGGTTGAAAGAAACGGGTTACATGAGATAGTTTTGGTATCGGGTGTAGTGGACGGCCATGAACACAAGAGGAAACAGCTTCGAGTAGAAGGAGAGCGTCTCTCTCTTGTTTCTCTCTCTAACCGGCACACTGAGAGCTCCTTTTTTTTTTTATCAAATGTAAGAATATATCAAGATCAAAAGTAACATGCCACAAAAGCAGCAAACAAATTATATACAGATAAGAGGGTAACAGAAACCCAAAACCAAAATATATCCGGGAACAAGCTCCCGAGAAAATGCCATAATTACACAAGCCACAAGGCAAACAATAGCCACACTGCATGCTAACAAGAAGACAGATGGAACTCACTTCCAGCCAGGAGGACATCATCTCTACAGTGGAGACATAGAGCACGTGCGAGCCATGAAGAGACCAAATCATATAGCCAGGAACCAAGCCGAGCCATGTAGATCCACAAGCCGACATCCCCTTAATTTTAGAGTAGCTTCAGCCTATCATAGCCAAAACAGCCGCACCTGCACACAGGGACAGGGGGACCACATATCCTCCACTCAACCATGCAGAGACAATCGCCATAGAACAGCCAGAATAAATAACTGCACTAGTAGCCAAGAACAGTGGCCAGCGAAGTATCCATGCAGAGACTAGAGAACCCATGCATGCCCAAACCACAATTATAGCATAAGAGCCAAAACCTCCCATCATCTCACCATGTGACCCCCAGCCATAGAGAAAACGACAGCATCTCAGGAGCCTTTCCATGCAGGGACGTGAATGACAGTGGCCAATAGCACACGCCCAGGTAACAACCAAGACAAATTAAATACCCAAAACAGAGCTAATCAATACAGGGACGAGAAACCATGCAAAATCCATGCACGTCCAAGCTAACAGCCAGTCAAGGCTAAACAACACATAGGAGACAACCAAAAATCAATCCCAACTGTTCATCCATGCAGACACTGCTCAACTATGCAAGGGAAAAACCAGTCGACATGTCAAGCCACAAGCTGCTGTCAACCCCATGCAGAAACGAGGAAAACAGAGGTTAAATAGTGCAGGGACGTGAAAACCATGCAGGACCATGCACGATAATTTACCGCAGCAGATCCATTCAAAATGCAACACTGTAGGCAGGTGATTTTTTTCATGGAAATACAATATAATGTAAAACAGTATCTGAAATTTTCTGAAATTTCCCAGTATTGTTAAATATTCTCCTGTTTCTTTCCTCCCAAATCAAATACACAAGGACAACAAGAGATACTCTTCTCATTCTCGGTTGCAGCCCTTTTTTGTTGTTTTGTAAGATCCGAGAGGCTCTGCTTAAGGAGGGCATAGTGTTATGAAGCTTGAGCCAGAGTTTGGCCTTTCTCCAAAGAGAAGACGTCCAATCATAATTGAAGAAGAGATGAGCATGGGATTCATCAGCATTCTGACATAGAGGGCATGTAGGGTCAGAAGAGAGAAAATGAAGACGATCTCTCGTTTGCAGCTTGCCCAACATTGCCAACCATAGGGAGAAGCTATGCCTTGGAAGAGACCATTGCTCCCAAACTACATTAGCCCACTGGACTGGAGTAGCTTTATACCTGAAAAAATCATATGCATTGGCTGTAAAAGGATGTAGGCCAGAGTGCCAATTTGAGAGCAGCTGTTGCACTGGAATAATCCCACCACAGAGGTTAATCATTCTGTTATGATGGGAGAAGATTGATTTCCACAGAGGGGAGTCGGTTTTCTTGGCATCCAAGGACCAGATGGAGGCTCGTGAAATGTAGTAGTGGTCTACCCATTGAATCCATAGGGAATCTGTCTTTAGGTGAATATTCCAGAGATGCTTGGCAAAGAAACTGTCATTTCTGGCTTTGATGTCATGAACCCCTAGACCCCCTTCATTTTTTGGCAAACACACTTGCTTCCAAGCTACAAGAGCAGATTTGCTTCTAAGCTTAGTACCAGTCCATAGGAAATTCCTGCACAAACTAGTAATCTTGTTGATCACAACAACTGGGATAGGGAAGATACTAATCCAAAATTGCACCATGCCATGCAGGACCGATTTTATCAATTCCAGCCGACCTGCATACGAGAGAAACTTTCCCATCCAACTCTGAATAGTAGATTCTAGCCTGTGAATAAGAGGAGAGAATTGACTGGCGAGGAGCCTGTGAGGGCTGAGAGGGACACCGAGGTACTTGAAGGGAAAGCTTCCTTTTGTGAACTGGGAGAGGCTGAGAATGGCCTGCTTCATATCCTCCGATACACCAGCAGAAAAAATGGAGGATTTTGCTGCATTAATTACAAGGCCAGAGGACTCCCCAAAAACTTGAAGCTATTGGAGGAGAATGTTAGCAGAGGCCATGTCACAACGGCAGAGCAGGAGAATATCATCAGCAAACCCAAGATGACTAATTCCCAAAGCTTGGCATTTGGGATGAAAGCTGAAACGCGAATGCTGAGTGTTACTTTTCAGTAATCTAGAGAAGTACTCCATGCAGATAATGAAGAGATATGGAGATAATGGGTCTCCTTGCCGAACACCACAGTTGCCTTGGAAGAAATCGAAGAGATTACCATTTATGCAAACAGAGAAGGAGGCAGTCTAAACACATTTCATAACCAGATGAACAAACCTATCAGGGAACCCCAAAAGGTGCAGGAGATCACGAAGAAAAGGCCACTGTACTGTATCAAATGCTTTCTTGAAGTCGATCTTGATGGTGCAGCGGGGTGACACACACTTTCTCCCATAACTTCTCAGCAATTCTTGCATGAGATTAATATTATCAACCATGAGTCTCCCACCAAGAAAAGCATTTTGAGAGGGACTAATGATATCATGTAGAACGTGAGCCAACCTCCTTGCAGGTATCTTGGAGATAACTTTGTAAGTGACATTGCAGCAAGAAATAGGTCTGTAATCTGCAGCAGAGTTGGCATTAGCTGACTTGGGAACAAGAGCTATGGTAGAATGGTTAAGCTATTTGAGAAGCTCCCCTAAGGCAAAGAAGTCCTTTACAGCTGAACAAAAATCTGCCTCCACGATGTTCCAAGCTTTTTTTAAAGAATGCAGAAGTGTAACCATCCGGGCCTGGAGCTTTATTATCATCCATACTGAAGAGAACCTGTTTGATGTCATCAGCCAAAACTGGAGCAAGGAGATAAGCATGGGAATCAACATTAATGCAGGCTCCACTTTGTACCACCTCAGCACGTAGTGGAATAGTGTGTTTGGATGTCCCTAGTAACTCTTTATAGTACGAGACGAACTCTCTACCAACCTCTTCAGCCGAAGAAGTTAGCATACCATCACTTCTAACAATGGCAGGAATGTGGCGTCTTCTGTGGCGCTGGCTCATCAAAGAGTGAAAGAATCTCATGCCCTTGTCACAATCTTTAAAGAAAGTACACTTCAACTTTTGGCTAAAGAACATTTTTTCAGCTGATTTAAGATTAACAAGGTTTAGCCTCAACTGCTTTTCAACAGCAAGGAGATGACAGTTGTCCATGTCATTCTGTAGAAGAAGTTGAGTATCATCCAGGACCTTTTCAGCTCTAGCAACCCTCTCCGAAATATGGCTAAAGTGAAGCTTGTTTAGAGACTTTAGACCTCCCTTTAACTGTTTGAGCTTTTTGTAGAGGATATACATGTGTGTCCCGTAGGCATCCAAAGACCAATTTTGAGAGATGGTTTCCAAGAACTGAGGATGAGGTGTCCACATATTGAAAAATTTAAAGTTCCTTTTGCCTTGAGGTGCCCGAAGTCCCAGCTGGACAGTAGATGGAGAACGATCTGAAAAAGCCCCTGGGGTACCAAAATGAACGTGTGCCATTTGCTGCATAGTGTATCAATAGGTGTTCACCATCACCCTATCAATCTTTGTCCAGATTGTGCCATTTGTCCATGTGAAGTGAGAGCTTGTAGAATTCAAGTCAGCAATCCCAAGATCAGAGCAACACTCCTTGAAGTCTGAAATTTCATAGGTAGATACTAGCTCCCCATTATGTTTGTCCTCTTGAGAGAGGATAAAGTTAAAGTCACTAAGGAGAAGCCATGGAGAGTCCACGCTCCATCTTCTAAGGTCTGCCCACAAAGCTCTCCTAGCCGAAATGGTGTTGAAGACAACTTGGTCTTTAGGAGACCACATACGTCAAGCCTTTTACTCTTCATGAGGCCAGAGACCTCATGTTGTTTGAGAGGGCTATTAAGCCCTCTCACATTCCAGCAGTGAACAATCATGGTTGAGGAGGGGTGGGAGGAATCCCACCACTGCCAAAACATCTATGAGAAATCCTTTGAACCGAGCTCTTGGTGAGCATACCTGAACCTGGACGATGGGGACCCTTGTTACCACCTGCCAAAACATCTATGAGAGAGCAGGAGCTTTCCCCTTAGAGGAGACATGTTGCTGAGATGGTGGGTTACCTTCAGCAGGTAAAAGCGTTAGTGTCTGCCGCTTGTTCCCTGAGTTATGCCTCCTTTTACGAACAGTTTGCCACTCTTCTGATCCTGCAGCTGTGGCCTGGGAACAAGGCTGCCTAACCTGAGCTTCACAAGACTCTGAGGGGACAGTGGGAGTATCAAGTTCAGGGCCATCCACTGGAGAGGGAGCAACATGGGGGACTTTAACCGGGGAAGCAGCAGCAGACGGGGTATCAACCAGAGTATCAACAACAGGGCTGAGACGAGTGAAGACATTTCCTTTGCCTTTGACATTTTCTTTGGAAGTTACATAAGCAGAGTCGGCCTTCTCAACTATTTTGGCCTCTTCCTTACCCTTAGAGCACACTCTAGTGGAGTGGCCTAGCACTTTACAGTGTTTGCAAAATTTGGGCAGCGTCTCGTAGTTAACCCTTTGTATGAGTGGGTTTCCATTAGGCTGGGTAACATTGATGGAGGATCTAAGATCAGCTAGGAGGTCAACTTCCACAAGCACCCAGGCGTATGATACTCTCTCCTTGGTGGCAGTTAATTTGTCACACTATAAAGGCTTGCCCAGGACACTTGCTAATTTTGATAAGCACCTAGGCGTCCAGCACTTTAATGGCAGGTTTGGGAACTTAATCCAGACAAGAACTTGAGACATTTCAGAACTTGAAAAATCAAAATACTCAGACATAGGACGCAAGATAAGAGGTCTACCATATACTAGGTATGACCCTCCACACAACACAGAAAATTTTTCTTCATTTTGAAACTTATAGACAAGCTAACCCGATTCATGAATGGTAAGCCAGGCTTCACATTTCCATACATTCTCAATGATGTTATTTAAAGCTCTGTAACTGGGAAATTTGCTAGAAACATAACCAATGGCACACAGTTTCCAATCATCACAGGAGTGGTCTAGATCTTCATTTAAAAATGGACAGGATTGAATATCATGTAATGCTGAAAAGTGCATAAGCCTTGGACAAGATGAGACGTTTCTGTTGGAAGAGAATAAATCTCTCCATTTACCATTAGCAGGTGGGGGAACAGGAGGGTTACCTACTTTAACAGAGCTGGACGGGATAAAGGTGGCACCTTTGGAGCTAGCTGGTGGGTCTGTAGCAACCAGAGCAGGGGAGGATGGTGGTTCTAGACTGACCGGAGCCGGAGAAGATGGTGGGGGAGACGCTTCATATTCTTCATCAGAAACGTCTTCTTCAAAGGCTTCATCTTCAGAACAGCCGTCCTCAAGGGACCCATCAAGAGAAGCATTTGTGTTGTCCACCGGAGACCCATCTGTTTCTCTGTCAGTGCTTGTACCTGCGCCGCTAGAGGTGATGACAGTGGGGTGAGGAGGTAGATCTGCTCTTGACAAATGGGAAAGAGAACCGTCCAGTGTCCCAAGAGCTGATTTGAGTCCAAGAACCAGCGAACCTCTTTGGTTTGTGTGGGATGGAACAGGAGCAGGCAATGGGACCTGTGGGCGCTTGACAGTGGCTGTAGGTTTTTGTTTGCTTTTTGCCATTTGCGAAAAAACAAGCGGGAAAGAAGGAAAAACAGGTTGGAGAAACGGGGTACAAGTTACAGGGATCAGCTTGGGTAACGGGTGCAATAAACGGCCATGAACACTGGAGGAAACAGCTTCGGTGGAAGGAGAGTGTCTCTCTCTTATTTCTCTCTCTAGCCGGTCATTACTGAGAGCTCACTGAGAGCTCTTTCTTCTTTCTTTTTTTTATCAAATGTAAGAAATGTATAGATCAAAAATAGCAAGACAAGCTTGCAGTACAAGCTGGAGTCCAGCAATACAAAGGACATACATAATCTGGCAAAGGAAACAGGCACCCTAAGAAACCAAAATAGCAAACCACTGAAAAAATAATAACAATGAAAAAACCAACAATGGTTATGAGAGGAACCAAAGCATATAAGGTTCCCAACCTAACACAAAGCAAAACAAGCAAAACCTGACGAGGATGAATCAGCCACAGCTACAGGACGAAGGAATGAACGAAACTCTTATTAGGGGAGGCTGGAGCCAGAAGTCCACAAGCTGAAGCCAAGAGTAGACAAGCTGATGAGCATAATAGAAAGCCATGTAGAAAATCCAGGGACGATGAACATTTTGCCATCCATGTAGAGACAATTACCAGTCATCCATGCAAAGCATGCCTATCCATGCAGAGATGTAGAAGACCATCCTTGTAGAGATAGAGACAGCCTAGCCAGGTTCCAGCTAGAACACATTAAAACACCAGCAGCAACCAAGAACAGGTGGCAACAACTCATCCATGCAGATATAAGGAATAGTGAACACAAGAGAATGTAGACAGATGGCTAAAGATCAGCCAAGAAGCACAGGACCGGTGTCAATAAAACCAGCCAGCAGCTGAATCACCAAGCAAATAAGGCCATATGCATGTGCCTGCAGAGCCCTTACATCATCACATGCAGAGAATGAAGAATAGCCAATCAAAAGCTCCCACCCAGCCAAATTAGATGATAGACCATACAGAGACCATATAGAAACAAGAAACCATGCACGTCCAGCCCTCAACATGCAAGGCTAAACAAATACAAGCTCCTGCGATCCCATGCAGAACACAAAGGAACGACAAGCAAACAAATGCAACTGAATTGAACCAGCCAATGAGGAGTGCACACAACACCAAAAGAGCTTCAGCATGCCAAGGAGGAACCAATCAAGAGCAGCAGCCAACATTGACTCCTTGATGAAGATGCATGGACTCATCCATGCAGAAACAGAGCAATCCCAACTCCTCAATGCAAAGACGCCAAGACATTCTTGCAGAGGCTCTTCCATGCAAAAACACCAAGATAGCCAAGCAGAGGCTAAGGAGATGCAGCCAATCAGAGAACAGCGGATCATTCCATGCAGCTGAGGAGATGTAGCCTTCCAACATTAAGCATGCCAGGCAGAGACATGGAGATGCAGCCAACCATGCAGCGACTCAAAGCAAAGACTAGCCGAGTAGAGACTAGCTGAAATAACCAACCAAATGCAGCTACCTATATCACATAAGAAGCTGGTCGCAGAGGGTCACCTCCGCATAGCTAGTTAGCAGGCTGAGGTCTCGTTCGTTAACGGAATTAACCAGACAAATCGCTCCACCAACTAAGAAAGGCCATGCACCACCACCTGTGGAGGACTATGTTGGGGCCTCTACATTCTTCACCCCTCCAGTGGTTGGGGTTTCTCCTGCTGGTGGCCAGTCAACCCCTGTTGCTTGCCCGACTGTTGCCCAGTCAACCTCTTCTCCTCTGCCTCCTCCTGCGGGGTTTATCTCCCCCCTCTGAAGAAGACTGTGATGCCTTCTTCCCTCCCTTCTAGCTGTTGTGCGTCTCCAACATCCAACGTAGCAGGTGCTCAGTCCACCACTCCTCCTCTGCCTCCTGCTGAGAAGATTCCTCCCCCCCTCTGGCGGAATCTAAGACGCCTTCTTCCCTACCTCCTAGATGTTGTGAGTCTTCACCCTCTGATATAGCAGCAGATCGACCTCCTTCTTCTACTGAGGTTGTCGGAGGTTGCGCACCCCCTACCATCGGTGTTGCAGGTTCTTCTCTTGTTTCGACACCTGGCAATAAGGTTTGGAAAGATTTTTTTTCTGCCAGTAAACCGACTGCTCCATGCACCAAGCTTCAAAATTTCTCACTCATCCACCTCACCAAGTCCTATGCCATCTCCCCTGAGGATTTCCAACCTCAATTTGAAGTCTGGAACTTGTGTGCAGTAGGATATGTCTCTGGTAAGCACCCTGGCTACAAGGCTCTGCAAGGTATTATCTCTTCTGTTTGGAAGTGTGAAGCTTCACTTACTATTCATGCTTCTGGGTGGCTAATTTATAGATTCAACCGTGAAGAGGACAAGTCCTCTGTTCTCTATGGTGGTCCATACCTAGTGTATGGGAGACCCCTCATTTTGAAACCGATGACAAAATTTTTTGATTTCTCTAGTGAAGAGATGACAAGAGCCCCGGTTTGGGTTAGATTCCCCAACCTTGCTCTTTGTTGCTGGTCTCCACCCTGCTTATCCAAGATAGCTAGTGTCCTGGGCAAGCCTATCCAAAGTGATCATATGACATCCTCTCTCTCTCGTCTGTCATATGCCTGTGTGTTGGTTGAGCTTGACCTACAGGAGGACCTCCAACACTCTGTGGTGGTGTCCCTGCCATCTGGTCCCATTCTCAACTAGGAAGTTGTCTATGAATCTTTGCCTAAATTTTATAACCTCTGTAATGTCCTTGGCCACCCGCGGCTCCTCTGCCCCAAGGCTGCTGTCAATCATTCACTAGTGGGTACCCCTTCGCCTATGGATGGTAATAGGAATGTCTTTCACCGCCTGGGCCCACAGCTACCTCCTTCTGGTGTGTCAGGACACAGTCAACCTCTTCCAGCTCAAGGTCCTTCCAAGGATTCCTCCGTTGCAGCTCTTGCAGAACTTGAGCAAGCCCCTTGTGATGATGCCTCTGATGGCTGGATTGCGGTGGAACCTCGAAGAAAATCCAAGAAGCCTACCAGTCACTCCCCCAAAGGGAAGGAAGTGTTTGCAGTTGCAGCTGTGTCTGCTTTGTCACCAAGAAGTGATGTTCACTCTGACTGTGTAGGGGTGGTTAATTCACTTGGTACAGAGGTAGTAGTTGATGCAGGTGTGGATTTGGGAGCTACTTCTTCTATGGCACCCCCAACTTTGGGAGAAGATATTTTGGCCACAACTTCCATAGCAACATCTGAGCCATTGTCGGTTTGCATAGGACCTATTCGAACCTCCTCTGGCGCTAATCCATTGGTGGCAAACCCATGTGCTGAAGACGCTAGGGATCCTCCCCCTTCTTATCCTGAACCATTAGTTTTGACCTCCAGTACTGGAGAAAGACACAACCCCTCTCCACCGAATTCTTTGGCACTTACTACTGGTGGTGATGTGAACATGGCTGGCAACCCTGTTATGGAGGTATCAGCCCCAAGTCGGGTTCGAAACCGAAACCAAAAGCAGAGTGTTCGCAGTTGAAGGATTTTCACAAGCTGGTTGATGGTGCCCCCTATAACAACATGAGGAGTTTGTTGTTTGGTGGTTTGAGCTGGTCCTCTACTAGTTTGTTCACTACTGGTTGATGCAGCCAGTTGTATATTCAGGATACCAATTGTTCTTTGTTTAAGGTTCTCTCCTGAAGAGACATGTGGAATATTTTGGTTGGGTGATGTGTGTTGCTATTTTGTTCTTGCTGAAGACGCCCCCCTTTTATGAATTGCCGCTCTGCCAATGCATGGTCAATGCATTTTCACGTGCTCCACTTTGCTGATAGGGCCCCTATTGGTTAATGGTCTCTTGCTATTGATGGCTGGCTGTTATTCTTTGCTACTAGCTTGAGTAATTGTAATTGTATTGTAATTGCTTTTGTTTCCTTCGGTTATAATTGAAGGTTTGTTTGCTTAGGCTGGTTTTCTCTTGTGCTTGGTGGGAGGCTGTTCCCCCAGGCTATTTTGTTCTGTTTTCTTTTTGCCTGGATATTTATGTCCATATGTACTGCTGGTTTCCAGCTTGTTTCGCAAGCTTGTCTTGCAACTTTTTGATTTATACAATACTTACATTTGATAAAAAAAAAAAAAAAAAAAAGAAAGAGCTCTTAGTAAAGAAAGAGCTCTCAATAGTAGTGAGAGAGACTAGAGAGAGACGCTCTCCCCAAAGGAACGTCTCCTCTAGTCTGCTCTCCCGGTTTTGACTGAGCTCCTGTCTTCACGTCATCTACTGATGACTTGGGTCTTTTTTTTTTGGCATCGTGGCTCCTTTGCTAGTGCTCACGATCTTGATTTTGTCCATGAAGGCGCTTGATTGCGCCATCTGGTTGCGCACACTCTGCAAGTATGCTTTGCATCTGTCTTCCTGTTTTTTTTTAAGATTCTGGTTCTCCCTTCTGGGCATCAATTGCTGAAGCCTAGGATCTATTTTGTTGGGATGCTTTTGGATTCTTTTTCTTGCCGAGCAGAACCAGCAAGCACGCGACAAGTTCCCAAACCCTAATTGGTGGTCTGGTTGTTGTCTTCCCCATTCTTTGAGCTTTAATCTACGCTGATCATGGGGAAAGTCTGCATTTTGTGCCTATGTCACTCAGCTCAGCCTCCGAAGTTAGGGATGTTGGGGATTTTGACGATGCATCCGTGGTTTCTTCATCGTGGATGGATTGATGGCGTTCTTTGTTGATTCCACACCAGGGTTGCTTCTCTTTATCTTCTCCACAGAGCTTCTGGGCATGGTAGGTTCTCTCCTATCTTCCCTCCTCTGTGATGCTTTTTCCCTGGGTTTTTAGTGGCATGCTTGCCCTGGCATAGCATGGGGTTGCCCACCTCACGCTTCTTTGATAGTTTGCACTTTGTTATCTCTGCCATGTGTATGTCTGGTTTCTCTTGGATGTGCTGTTGATATGCTACTGGTATCTCGGTAGTCTCTACTGGTTTGACTATCGACTGTCTGTGGTAGCTTTCTCTGTCGGATGTGCTTTTGTTGCTGGCTTGTCCTCAACCTGAGTTGCTGGTTCTGGTTGGATTGGCCTGAATTTTCCTTGCTATTAATGGATGGTTTATGTCTGCATGTCAAGCTGGTTCAGCCGTGGGAGAGTTATGGGACTTGTCTAGGTGAAGGTTTCTTTGCCAATTGAGGCTTTGTTTGGCTGGGTGAGGGTCTCTCCCTAAATTTCAGACTCCATACCCCCTTGTCCCATATTGGTTATCCTGCAAGTCTATTATGGCTGCTCTTCTTGGGCTCTTGTGGAGTCTGCTTCCACCATGGTTCCTTTTCTGTTGATGATATGGATTCCATCAGTTTGGGTGAGGCTCTCTCCCCAATGCTTGGGCTACATTTGTAGTGCTCTCTGTTGCAGCTCTGCTAGCATATTGTTTTGCTTGAAGGAAATGGGGGGATCTTTCCTTCTTTAGCTCACTACTAAGTGGAGAATGCTGGATGGAGACTGTTCTAGTATCAATCAACACCATGATGCAGGTTTGGCTTGCTGGAGATGATGTGCGGATGGTTCACTACTCTTATATCGCTTGATACAAAGATCTGGTTGGGTGAGGCTCTCTCCCCAATTGCTTTGTGCAGGGCTTTATTCTTGCTCTTTCCTGCCCTTCCTTGTTGGTCTGCCTTGGAATGTTGGCTTGCTCGTATTCTTTGGCTACTGCCATCTTGGGCTTATTGGAGGGCCACTTGCGGCTGACTGGGTGCTGCTTCTCGCAGCTTGGTTTGCTGGACTCTGTCCTTGGTTTGCTATGGTTTGCAAGGGTGCTAATGCAGTGCTGGTTTGCAAGCCTCTGTTTTGCTGGTTGGGTAGCTAGATGCTACTGGGTTAATGCAAAGGATCTCTTCGCCTACTAGGGCTTTGTACCCTCTGCTTGCACTTGAGGATTTATCCTCATGATGTTTTGGTTAGTGTGATGTTTGCTCCTACTGTGGAGTCCATTCTAACACCGCTGCTATGTATGTTGTTGCTGTCAGCAGCTTGGATTGCAGAGTGTCACCCTTCGAAGGGTTTCCATGCATGTTGTGGGGTCCTGTTTGGGTCTCTAGATGCTACTGGTTTGTGAATACCTGGTTGGCTATGGGACTTGTATGGCTCCTGGCTTGTCTGTTTCTGCCCTGTCCTGCTAGTCTGTCTTAGAAAGTGTGTTCCTTGGCTACTGCAAGCTTGGGTCTGGTTGGCGTCCCTTCGTTGATGTCTGGTGGCTGCTATATGCAGTAGTTGACTTGCTTCTGGTTTGCTGCAAAGATCTGGTTCGACTAGCCTCCCTCTATCCATGCTATGGATCCCAACAGCCTGGGTGAGGCTCTCTCCCCTTTTTGTTTAGGCTACTGATGGTGTGGCTTGCTGATATGTGGCCCCTGGGTGTTGGGTCTTTGCTTTGATGTAATATTCCTGTGCCTCTTGCTGGAACGGTTTTGGTTGGTGGCTGTCCTTCGGGTGGAAGCTGATGGCGGCTTCCCTCTGTTGGCTTGGTGCTCTGTCTTTTGCCTGCTTGGTAGGAATCCATTAGGGTGAGGTTCTCTCCCCAAAGATATAATCCCCTTGCATGTTGCTGTGCTGAGTAATGGGTTTGCTTTATAGGATGACTGGATTGTTGCTTCGGTTTATCTCCACTACTACACTATGTGTGGTGGCCGTTACTGATCGGATCATATTGGAGGTTCTACCTATTATGGTCTGCTGAGATGGACGTAGATACTCCTCTCTGATGTTGCTGGTTTTTGGGTTCCTAGGCAGCTGCTTGTCTGCTAGGATGATTTTCCTGTATTCAAGGGAGCCTGTTCCCTTTGATTTTTGGTTGTACAAGGGAGTCTGTTCCCTTTACTTTCTGTTCTGCAAGCTTGTCTTGCTTTGGTTGTTCAAGGGACTCTGTTCCTCTTGCTTCAGGGAGTCTATTCCCTTAAGATTTTCTATTCAGTAAGCTTGTCTTGCTTATGGTTTGTACAAGGGAGTTTGTTCCCTTTGCCTTCTATTCAGCACGTTTGTCTTACTGTTGATTTGGTCAAGAGACTTTGTTCCCCTTTTCCTTGTATTGCTGGTCTCCAGCACCTTTTTGATCTATAATATTCTTACATTTGATAAAAAAAAAAAAAAGAGCTCTCAGTAGTAGTGAGTAAGTAGCGGCTAGAGAGAGAAACAAGAGAGAGATGCTCTCCTTCCATCCGAAGTTGTTTCCTCCCGTGTTCATGGTCGTCCTCTACTCCTGATCCCAAAGCTGTTTCCTTCAATCTGTAACCCACTTCTCTCAACCCATTTCCCCTTCTTTTCCTGCTCCTTTTCTCAAATGGCAAAAAGCAAACAGAAACCTGCAGCAGCTGTCAAGCGTCCACAGGTTCCATTGCAAGTTCCTGTTCCATCTCACACAAACCAAGGTGGTTCGCTGGTTCTTGATCTCAAGTCAGCTCTTGGTACACTTGATGGTGCTATTTCCCATATACCAAGAGCAGATCTACCCCCTCCCCTGCTGTCATCCCACCCTACGGTGCAGGTTCAAGCTCTGCCAGAGAGGCAGATGGGTCTCCGGTGGACAACACAAAAGCATCTCTTGATGGGTTCCTTGAGGTGGACCGTTCTGAAGACGAAGAACTTGGAGAAGAACAACTTGATTTCTCTTGTTCTGAAGAAGACTATGAAACTTCTCCCCCACCATCTTCTCCCGCTCCGGTGGCTCCTGACCTGCCTGCTTCTCTGCCCTCGGTGGTTCCAGTACCACCAGCTAGTCCCAAAGGTGCCACCTTTACCCCGTCCAGCTCTGTTCAAGCAGGTAACCCTCCTGTTCCCCCGCCTGTTAATGGAAAATAGAGAGATCTATTCTCTTCCAACAGAAACGTCTCATCTTGTCCAAAGCTTATACACTTTTCAGCCTTACATGATATTCAATCCTGTCCTTTTTTAGCTGATCTAGACCACTCCTGTGATGGTTGGAAACTGTGTGCCATTGGTTATGTTTCTGGCAAATTTCCCGGTTACAGAGCTTTAAATAGCATCGTTGAGAATGTATGGAAATGTGAAGCCCGGCTTACCATTCATGAATCAGGTTGGCTTGTCTATAAGTTTCAAAATGAAGAAGATAAATTTTCTGTGTTGTGTGGAGGGCCATACCTAGTATACGGTAGACCTCTTATCTTGCGTCATATGTCTGAGTATTTTGATTTTTCAAATTCTGAAATGTCCCAAGTTCCTGTCTGGATAAAGTTCCCAAACCTACCATTAAAGTGTTGGACGCCTAAATGCTTATCAAAATTAGCAAGTGTCCTGGGCAAGCCTTTACAGTGTGACAAATTAACTGCCACCAAGGAGAGAGTTTCATATGCCCGGGTGCTTGTGGAAGTTGACCTCCTAGCTGACCTTAGATCCTCCATCAATGTTACCCTGCCTAATGGAAACACACTTATCCAAAGGGTTATCTATAAGACGATGCCCAAATTTTGCAAGCACTGTAAAGTGCTAGGTCACTCCACAGGGGCGTGCTCTAAGAGTAAAGAAGAGGCCAGAACAATTGAGAAGGTTGGCTCTGCTCATGTAACTTCCAAAGAAAATGTCACGGGCAAAGGAAGTGTTTTTACTCGTCTCAGCCCTATTGTTGATACCCTGGTTGATGGCCCGTCTGCTGCAGCTCCCCCGATTAAAGCCTCCCATGTTGCTCCCCCTCCAATGGTTGGCCCTGAACTTGATGCTCCCACTGTCCCCACAGAGTCTTGTGTGGCTCAAGATGCCCTACCTTGTTCCCAGTCCACAGCTGCATGTTCAGAGGAGTGGCAAACTGTTCGTAAAAAGAAACATAACTCAGGGAACAAGTGGTAGACGTCAACATCCTTGCCAGCTGAATGTAACCCGCCACCTCAGCGAAATGTTTCCTCCAAGGGGAAAGTTCTTGCCCTCTCAGTTGACATAGCTGGCAATAAAGCTCCCCATCGTCCAGGTTCAAGTGCGCTCACCAGGAGCTCGGTTCAGAAGATTCCTAATAGAAGTTTTGGCAGTGGTGGGATTGCCCCCACCCTCCCTCACCCATGATTGTTCACTGCTGGAATGTGAGGGGGCTTAATAGCCCTCTCAAGCAACATGAGGTCTCTGGCCTCATGAAGAGTAAAAAGCTGGATGTATGTGGTCTCCTAGAGACCAAGTTGTCTCTGTCAAAAGTAGCATGTCTGCAAAACCTACGGTTGAAGACTTGGCAGTTTGTAAGCAATGCTGGAGCTGCAGCTTATGCCTGTATAGTTGTGTTTTGGAATCCTGAAACAGTGAAGGTTGAGATGCTTCACTTCTCTGCTCAGGGGATTCACGTTCTAGTTACAAGCTTGGTGCAACAATTTTGTTTTACAGCCACCTTCATATATGGTTTCAACACCATTTCGGTCAGGAGGACTTTGTGGGCAGACCTTAGAAGATGGAGTGTGGACTCTCCATGGCTTCTCCTTGGTGACTTTAACTCAATCCTCTCTCAAGAGGACAAGCACAATGGGGAGCCAGTATCTACCTATGAAATTTCAGACTTCAGGGAGTGTTGCTCTGATCTTGGGATTGCTGACTTGAATTCTACAGGCTCCCACTTCACATGGACAAATGGCACAGTCTGGACAAAGATTGATAGGGTGATGGTGAACACCCATTGGTGCTCTATGCAGCAAATGGCACACGTTCATTTTGGAACTCCAGGGGCTTTTTCAGACCATTCTCCATCTTCTGTCCAGCTGGGACTTTGGGCACCTCAGGGCAAAAGGAACTTTAAATTTTTCAACATGTGGACAGCTCATCCCCAGTTCTTGGAAACCGTCTCTCAGAATTGGTCTTTGGATGCCTACGGGACACACATGTACATCCTCTGCAAAAAACTCAAACAGCTAAAGGGAGGTCTAAGGTCACTAAACAACCTTCATTTTAGCCATATTTCGGAGAGGGTTGCTAGAGCTGAAAAGGTCCTGGATGATACTCAGCTCCTTCTACAGAATGACATAGACAACGATCAGCTCCTTGCTCTTGAAAAGCAGCTGAGGCTAAACCTTGTTAATCTTAAATCAACTAAAAAAATGTTTTTCAGCCAAAAGTTAAAGTGTGCTTTCTTTAAAGAATGTGACAAGGGCTCTAGATTCTTTCACTCTTTAATGAACCAGCGACACAGAAGATGCCACATTCCTGTCATTGTTAGAAGTGATGGTATGTTAACTGCTTCGGCTGAAGAGGTGGGTAGAGAGTTCGTCTCGTACTACAAAGAGTTACTGGGAACATCCAAACACACTATTCCTCTGCGTGCAGAGGTGGTACAAAGTGGAGCCTGCATTAATGTTGATTCCCATGCTTATCTCCTTGCTCTAGTTTCGGCTAATGACATTAAACAGGTTCTCTTCAGTATGGATGATAATAAAGCACCAGGCCCGGATGGATTCACTTCTGCATTCTTTAAAAAAGCTTGGAACATCATGGGGGCAGACTTCTGTTCAGCTGTGAAGGACTTCTTTGCCTCAGGGGAGCTTCTCAAGCAGCTTAACCATTCTACCATAGCTCTTATTCCCAAGTCAGCCACTGCCAACTCTGCTGTAGATTACAGACCCATTCTTGCTGCAATGTCACTTACAAAGTTATCTCCAAGATACTTGCAGGGAGGCTGGCTCACGTTCTAAATGATATCATTAGTCCCTCTCAAAATGCTTTTCTTGATGGGAGACTCATGGTAGATAATATAAATCTCATGCAAGAATTGCTGAGAAGTTATGAGAAAAAACGTGTATCACCCCGCTGCACCATCAAGATTGACTTCAAGAAAGCATTTGATATAGTACAGTGGGTTTTTCTTCGTGATCTCCTGCACCTTTTGGGGTTCCCTGCTAGGTTTGTTCATCTGGTTATGAAATGTGTTAAGACTGCCTCCTTCTCTGTTTGCATAAATGGTAATCTCTTTGGTTTCTTCCCTGGCAAGTGTGGTGTTCGGCAAGGAGACCCATTATCTCCATACCTCTTCATTATCTGCATGGAGTATTTCTCTAGATTACTGAAAAGCAACACTCATCTTTCGGGTTTCAGCTTTCATCCCAAATGCCAAGCTTTGGAAATTAGTCACCTTAGGTTTGCTGATGATATTCTCCTACTCTGCCGTTGTGACATGGCCTCTGTTAACATTCTCCTCCAGCAGCTTCAAGTTTTTGGAGAGTCCTCTGGCCTTGTTATTAATGCAGCTAAATCCTCCATTTTCTTTGCTGGTGTATCGGAGGGTATGAAGCAGGTCATTCTCAACCTCTCCCAGTTCACAGAAGGAAGCTTTCCCTTCAAGTACCTCGGCGTCCCTCTCAGCCCTCACAGGCTTCTAGCCAGTCAATTCTCTCCTCTTATTCACAGGCTGGAATCTACTATACAGAGTTGGCTGGGAAAGTTTCTCTCGTATACAGGTCGGCTGGAATTGATTAAATCGGTCCTGCATGGCATGGTGCAATTTTGGATTAGCATCTTCCCTATCCCAGTTGTTGTGATTAACAAGATTACTAGCCTGTGCAGGAATTTTATATGGACTGATAATATGTTTAGATGCAAATCTGCTCTTGTAGCTTGGAAGCAAGTGTGTCTGCCAAAAAATGAAGGGGGTCTAGGGATTTATGACATCAAAGCCAGAAATGACAGTTTCTTTGCCAAGCATCTTTGGAATATTCACCTGAAGGCAGATTCCCTATGGATTCGATGGGTAGACCACTACTACATTTCACGAGCATCCATTTGGTCCTTGGAAGCCAAGCAAACTGATTCCCCTCTATGGAAATCAATCTTCTCCCTTCGTAACAGAATGACTAACCTCTATGGTGGGGTGGCTCCAGTGTAGCAGCTACTCTCAAATTGGCACTCTGGCTCATGTCCTTTTACAGCCAATGCATATGATTTTTTCAGATATAAAGCTGCTCTAGTCCAGTGGGCCAATATAGTTTGGGAGCAATGGTCTCTTCCAAGGCATAGTTTTTCTCTATGGCTGGCAATGTTAGGCATGCTACGTGTAAACACCCAAAGGAATATATATATATATTTAGTGAGAGAGAAATGATGATGAACGCAGTTTTCGCTGCCGATGCAGAAATCGGCAGCGACGCAGTTTTCGCTGCCGATGCAGAAATCGGCAGC